>Ga0209384_1001558_pt1 | contig 11747 bp, 8 predicted proteins | sample CoawatmetaG05DNA_FD_187511 | JGI IMG/M metagenome (GOLD analysis project Ga0209384, IMG submission 187511) | Marine microbial communities from the West Antarctic Peninsula - Coastal water metaG058-DNA (SPAdes) (version 2) | ecosystem: Environmental > Aquatic > Marine > Coastal ... | reverse complement strand
AATGTCTATACTCCATTAATGATCCACTAAATTGATCTCCTACTAAAGCGTTATCTTCGCTTCCACCAATGAAAATATCACCATCGGTTGCCCAATTTTGATTGTAAGAAGCTGAAGAAGCTATATCGGTTACCAATGTAGACTTAGAATATAAATTTATTTTACTTCTACTAGCATCATACTTACTTAAATGTAATTCAAATGATTGAGATACATTTCTGTTATCACTTCCAGAAGTTCTACGAACCATAACGGAAAAGAAATCATTGTCATATACAGGAAAATTAGAAGATGATATTTCCTTCAACCCATCAGAGCCACTTATCTGAAAAGCCACATACCCATAATTATCAATTGAATTGTTTTCTTTTAATCTTATGAAAAAGCTAGAAGATAAATTAGGACTTGCCGATTTCTTTTCAACTAGTATCTGATTTGAGCCAGTTGGTGTTCTAAATCTGAATTCAATCGTATCAGGCTTTCTTCCCGTTGAAGAGTCATTAACCCACGTAGTTTTAACAAATTGTCCACCTCTAAAATCTAATGACTTCGTAAACTTTCTTCCTATTTCAAATTGAGGAGCAGCGTTATCCGGCAAATCAGGTCCACCATATTCTTTAACTCGTAAAATAGTAGATGGAATACCATATGTGCTAATCAATCCCTTAATTGCTCGAATATTTCCTTTGTTTTTTAAGAAGAATGGCATATTGTTAACAATCCTACTCCAAATTTCTCTTGAAGTATCACGCTCTGATTGGGATGAGTGCGCTGAAAAAGAAGAGCCGGTTACTTCCTTACCTAATGCGTATTTAGCAAGAGAAATTGTATCTTTACCATCATTTAATTGCCACCCTAATGATTTAGCGACACCCATAAATAAATCTTTAGACATACCTTCTGATAGCTTCTCTCTTCTATCGTGTATGTCACCCATAGCTTTAATATAAATCCATATATTATCAAAATGATGAGCTACCATATTCACTAAATCTACATAAGTTTTATTACTAGTATCAAATTTTATATGCTGTGGTATAATATTACTTAATCTATTAAAGCTGTCCTCATCATATAAAGAAGCACTCGAATTTTGTATAGCATACCAATTCTTAGCTTTAGATGATGTAGTGTGTGCTAAAACATATGCATCGCCAACTTTTCCTGTTCCGGAAGTTTTAGGCCAAGAGTTATCAAAAAATTCACCTAATGAGCTTGTGACATATGAAGATGATTCAAAATACATATACTTTTCAAATCCATCGAAATTATTTTTTAACTCATTAATATTTGAAACCGCTAATTTTAAATCAGTATTAGAACCACTAACTCCATTATAAGATGCGCTTGTAGCTACATAACCTTCAATTTGATTTAACTTATACTTAAAATTACTAACCCTTTTCGATACTGAGCTAAAGTTTATAAAGTTTCTAAAATTACTATAATCTACATTTATCTCTACACTATCCATACTCTGACTTAAAAATTCATCTCTCAATAAGCCCGATACAGTGCTATCCTTACTTAAAATTTCAGTTTGAGACACATAATCAGTTGTTCTTCTCTGTATAGGACTTTCAACATTCATCATATCCGGAGATTTTAAAACTACATCGCCAATTTCTGTATCAACAAAATCCACAATCTCAACATTTTCTTCAACTATGTCAGCCATTTCTTTTACAACGACTACTTCGTCTAATCTTTCAATGTCAGTTGGCAATGGTTCATATAACTTATACACGACTGAATATGGATAAGGCATTGTCACAAAATCTTTTTTGAAGTTAGTAGTTAAAAACATTCTATTTCCAAATTTTAGATAAGTTCTCATATCATATGGGTTATATACAAGATAAGAAACTGAAAAGTTTGAAAAATTTACAGGATTACTATCATCTTCATAATTAGTAACATCATCATTTGTCTGAATTAATTCTCTGCCAACATTAGTCCAATGTTTATTTACAGTTATCGCTGATCCCTCTCCTTGAATCCCAGTTATAGTAGCTTCGTAGTCAGCATATATTGGTTGCTCTGTTTGTTGTGCATTTAACGTAAAGTCTATGAATAAATTATCAACCCACGTTATTCCATGTGAGTTAACAGCTGTTAATCCTTTGCTTGTATCCCAAGTATTATCACCTCTTATTTCTAGAAAAAATTCTGCTGTTAAAAACCAATCACTTGGAACATCTACACTAAGTTCTAAGGTGCTCCAACCACCAGCATTTAATGTAAATGCCTCCACTCCAATTTTTTCATAAATGTATGCAATTGCGGCATCTTGTGAGTTCCAAATAGCAGCTTGACCATCCCATACCCATTGTTCTGCTGGACTTAAAGTTCCATCCTTAGATGGATTTAAATCATAGCTAAATTCACTACTTCCATCATCATATAAGGCTAATGAATCGTAATTATCAGCGCCTGGATTTCTACTACCAAATATTATCTCCTCGCCTTCATCTCCTTTAATACCAGCATTGTAAAATACGTCCTGTACAGATAATGTTTTATCTACACCATCAGAGGTGCTACTTTTTGAAAAATATACTTGATCTCCTACTATACCAATATAGTTTGAACTAAATCCTGAATTCTTAGCAAATGCAACCTCATATTCTGCTGGAATATCTGAAGAGAATCCGTCTGCGAACGGTTTTGGATCTTCAGAAAAGAAACTATCTTCATCCGATGCAGCCTCATAGTAATCTCCATCACCATCATCCATTGCATAATATAATCCCGTGCCTGATATTGTAAAGTAATGTCTAAAATCAGAACTATTCTTTTTAAACCAAGTCTCGAACTTACCTTCGCCCGCATTTAATCTATCATTAAAGCCTTCGTCAAGATCTAACCAAGGGACTACGCCCCTATTTTGCTCGTTTATATCATCAAAGTTATCTTTAAATTTTCTTGCAATAAAAATTCTGTTCTGATCTTCAGCACCAGTTCCATTACTATAAAATATTATAAAACGTTCTGACCAAACACTATTACTACTGCCGGGTTTCCTAACTCTAGAAACACTCTGTATAAATCCATATCTAAAAATGTCATCATATATAGAAACTGTAGATGATTGTCCATCGACTATTTGACTTATACTTACATTTCTAACTACGGGAAAGTAATCTTCAAATTTATGCAATACTAATTTATTTGAATTTACTGTAAATTCTGTCTGTTTAACTTCCCAAATTAAATCATCCTTAAATAATATCGCACCGTCACCATCTGTTGTTCCTGTTTGCCAACCTGCGTTTTCACCTTGCCGCACTACCCTTTGGTATGCAGCAGAATTTGTAAATCCCGGCGCTTGATATGGGTGACCATTTACAACATTTTCATCGGAATACTGAACACTACTGACAGTTCCATCAGGAGGACTGGGACTATTTGCTGAGGCTTTTACTACCCATTGAGAACCGTTCCATAGCCAATCACCATCTTCGCTTAATATTCCTTTCTTCCAATACGGATCTTTTGCGAGATTTGGAGCAAAAATCCATTTCTTTGGATTTGTCAATATTGGTGGTATTATTTGAATAATTATCCAAGCTCCTGCTCCACCAAAGTCAGCCGTAGTTTGACCTATTTGTCCTTCGAAGAATGATACACCAAAATGTGTCATAAGTTGTGCTTCTCTTTTTGGTGGCTTATCTTCTATATTCGATGCATTAGAATTATTATTTGCTACATAGCCTTCAGGTATATTTGTCGGCTTTATTTCCGCAGGTGGTGGCGCAAACGGATTGAAATATCCAGTAGGCGGTGAATCTGGTTCGGATTCAATAAGTCTTTCAGTAGGATATTTAAAATCAACACCAACACCCTTTCCAGCCACACTGCTCTTTATATCTAACCTAATATTAATCGTATCGCCTGCAGCAGCTCCGAAATTAATTAATGATGGCATAGTTTGTCCAATCATCATAAGTCGGTGTCCGCTTGCGCCACCCCAAGCTTCAAAGTCTTGGTATAAATCATTTTGATCTATAAATTTTATACAATTCCCGCCAGAGTTTCCTTCTCCTTTTACAACTTTTGCATGATAGCCAATAGCACCGGTTCCGGCATGAGGTTGACCATAGTTGAAATATCCAGCCGTCCAATCAACTAATTTGACAGCATCACTGTGTAAACTACTATCCCATCCAGCATCTATTATTGTAGGAGCACCTGTGGATGTATCTATTTCTATATTCTCTAACGAAGCATTTTTTACTATATTTAAATCTGTGCGGATTTGTTGAGTTATATATCCGGTTAAGTAAGCGTTAGGTAACTTAATAGTTCCACCCTTCATATTATCCGTAAATATAAAACCACCTTCCTCGACGTTAATTTCTATAACATTTGTAGCATCATACTCCATTTTTGTTTCCGGTGGATTTGCTGCACCTGCGCCTGGTCCGGGAGGTTGAATAACTAAATTTCCTTTAAATGCGATTCCGCTTGATATATTTTCTATCTTTACAGCTTCTTGCAGTTGTAAAAAATCTGTTTGGTAGTTGAATGGACCCAATGGGCTATCTCCAATATTTTTAGCTGATAGCCTAATTTCTTTTCTTGTTGGGGAAATTGTTTCAATTTTGTATTTATAATCTGATATTAATAATTGTTCAGCTCCTGCGGGATTTTTTTCATACTCTACTTGACTCTTATTAAATATTTTACCAGCTTCGGTTACGTGTATATTAGCAGCATTTGCTTCAATAGCAAATATTTCATTTTCAAAACCTCTCTGCGTTCTTAGCAAAACCGGATCTTCTCTTCCAGCCAAATTTCTTATGAATCTATATCTGATTTTAAATTTACCAGTCGCATAACCAAATAATTTTAAATGAGAAGCTGGGTTTATCTTTATATAATCATCGTCTATTCCTACAATGGCATCATATTTTAGTAAATCTTTATATTCAATTAAATTACCATTTTGATCCAATAATTCTACAAGAACATGATCTCTGTCTGCATTACCACCCTCGCCCCAATATCCATTTTCATAAGGCTTGTCCCCAATCTTTTTGGTAATACCACGAATTAGTCGCTGTTTATCTACATCATTTAATTGACTTGACATTATAACTCCCTTAACTCTCTGTCGATAATACCATTTATCTCATCGGTATCTTTTAATTGATCTACTATTCTAGGAACAAAAAGAACTGTGCTTGCATCTTCATTTAATTCACCTGTATATGGATTTTCAAATGCTTGAATTACTCCTGCTTTATTTCTGGCTACTAATCCACCATCATATGCAGAGCCGGATATTTGTATTTTAGTCATCATCAATTCTTTTTCTATTAAATATTCTTGCTCATCAGCATTAGCTAAATTTTGATAAAAGGCTAAATCTTTGAGTTCTTCTTTTGTATATGGCATCTTTTACCTCGTAACTTTAAATAAAAAATCATCATCAAAAAATTGAATAGTTTCTTCAGAAGTTCCACTTCCGCTAACCACTTTGAATTCAAATTTATAATATCTTTCTGCTTGAAAAGCATCCATCCATACATTGAAATAATTACCTTTGGAATCACAACTTACAAGTGAGCCTGTTCCGAATGGAATGATAACATCAGCAGTCTTATCATCTACTATAGAATAGTAAACTCCATCTCCGCCTATGTTTTCTAAGCTTCCGCTTGGTAAATACTTCGATGTCAAAAAGGCTGATGATGTATTTGAAAAAGATTTAGTTGGATATCTTCCTCTACCATTTACTCTAAATTTAACTTTGGATTTTTCTTTATATGTAGCTCTTATATTTTTCATATAGAAAGCTAAATCATCCAATTCATCACTGTCTAAAGGACTTAAACTCCCAGTAGACCACTTTGTATCAAACCACTCTACTTCCAACTTTGGTGGATAAATTGTATTGGTTTGTCTTGAAAAGAAAGAGAAGTTACCGTATTTTTTCTTATCTCCCTCTTCACCCGAACCGGATACGAATTCTGCGGATTCAGCAGCGCCGTTTCCTAAACTGCCAGACCTTTTTAAAATAAATCCTTCATTAGTATATCTTGATGCTGCTGCGCCTGTTATCCATTTATTCACAATAGGAGTTACGTCCATTCTCATATCTTGAGAACCATAACTAAATGACTGTGAAGCGTATACATTACTATAAAAAGTTCCACCCTGCGCAACAGAACCTGATAAACTAGCAGAAGCTTCTAACCACCAATCTTCAGCAGTTTCGCTTGTTCTATAATTCCAACTCGCTCCATCTGTAGTTGTTGGACTATCGAATCTAAATCCCTCTCCGACATCCCAACTCTGACTGACAGGATGAGCCCATAAAGACTGACTGACGGATAAATCTGTTGGATTAGCATCATATAAATTTAAATAAAATTTTGGATTGGTAATCAATCCTCTGTGCATTGACTGTGATATGTAAGCTAAATCAAATTTCATAAGTATTCGAGAAACTTTAGCCTTAACCCCACTATCATCAACATCTTTTCTTATTTCTAATATCTCATCTAAACCAGTATTCATACTTCCTGATGCGGAATATAATGTAGTGTCTGATTCTGGATAAATAAAGTAATGCATTATTAACCTCCCGCTGAGTCACCAACTACTCTACCTTCGATATCGATAGTTGGAAATTTTAATTGAAAACAACTTGGGTCCATAGAGGGATAAATAACCCCCTCTTTTGTAGCCGTTTTTATATCATATATATTGCCAGAGTAGCCAGCAGATTTAGCAAATTTATTTATGATTGTAACCGGTGGTCTGTCATTCGTATTTGATTCAGTATCTACATCCTCAGGCGGAACGACTGCTGAAACACCATCTACTAAAGAAATTTGATAAGCTAGGTCAGCTAATACTATAGGTTGCCCGATTTGCCATTTGTCCACATCGAAAAACTCTTTAACTCTTTCTATAGCCTGTAAAACTACCTGCTCCTTATTATATCCTGCTTTTGTAAGTAAGTTAAATTTAACCCCTACATTAATAACATAAGCATCTTTTATATTGACAGCATCTGTAATCATTCTAAATTGAGTTAAGTAAGTTTGTATATTTGATTTTACTGCTTTATTGACAGCGACTAAGCTTTTCTTAGCATCAAATCCTAAAATATATAAGTTAAGAGCTAATGGATTTTCAATTCTTCCAGCTGCAACTCCTGTATTTCCTATTGTTCCAGCAGAAGGATCAATTTGAGAATCCTGCACTATATAGGCCTTTGCTATATTACCATACTTTGGTGGCATAGCATACACTCTTGTTATATAGTCAGCCTTAGTAACGGCTCTCTGTTGTGCTTGGAAATAAGCTAATGTATTTTGTTTAACTTCAATTACACTCTCAGCTCCTTTACCACCAGATGTAGGATCAGGATTGGTAACCGCTAAAGAACTCTTAGATGTGCTGACTAATCCAGTATTCAATCCTGTTCCATCTAAAGTAAGATTAACTGAACTTAATTTTTGTATAGAATTTGCTGTAACGTTATGATTTACGCCACCTCCATATCTATAAGTAATTGTTAATGTCGTATTCGATGGCGCTTGCCCATAAGTTCTTGTATTTAAAAAATTGGCTGGATCAAATGCAGTATTTAGATATGAAGGTGAGCCAGGCAAGCTAGAACCTACGCTATTTGGATTAGGAACGATTTCTTCATCAGGGGAATCTGATATACCAGATCCAAATCTAATCTCAGTTCTATTATCAGTAGCCACAAAGGTTACAAATCTTCTAGAAGTTTTTAATAACTTCATCAAATAAGGAGCCTGATCAGCATAAGCAGAGAGCTCCGGATCAGTTAATTGTGTATTTTCCATATCTTGAAATACAGTGTCTTGTGCTAAAAAACCAACCTCATACCAATCGTTACCATCGTCATCTATACAAGAAATAACTTCTGTAACTCCTGAATTAGCTAATTTAATTCTTGAATATTTCTCAGCAGCATTAAAAGTAAAAAATTCTGTTGATGTATTTCCGCTCTCAATTTTAACTGTTTTTTTAAGTAAGTAAGTTACAGGAACATTATCAGCACTCTCATATACAGAAACAATCATCGGATCATAAGAGCTTGAAAATTTAAAATTTATATCTTCTACTGTTCTAAAATTAATTCCTGTATTTGATCCCATAGTTCCACCAGCATTAACTTTTACAGCATATCTTAAATCAGGTCTTGTTACGAAACTATTTCCTGTTCCTGATGATATAGCAGGCACTGTTTGGAATACTTCTATTATACCTGAAGATGGAGAAGAAACTTTTGGCTTATATCCGAAGGATTGTGCCATATTATATACGGTTTTCTTTTCTTCGGCAAAAGCCAATAAACTTTCTTTAAATTGATTATCTATATAGTAAGATAGAACATCGCCAACATAAGATGCCATTTCTATAAACATCATACCAGGAGATGACTCATTAAAATCATTATATGTATTTGGAAAATAAACTTTAGCAAACTCAATTAGATTTGCTTTAAATGAAGAAAAATCTTTATTTAAATATCTAACTTCCTTTACTGATTTTTTAGAAACTGAATAAGGCATTTATTATCTCCGTTAAAAGTCGTAGAATGGATTTACTTCAAAATCATCGACATCATCATATTCACCTGTAACTTCGTTAAATACAGTAGCGTCAGTTGATCCATCACCCGCATTTAAATCACCCGTTTTTAGATTTAAATCTAATTGAGCAACTTTTTGATCTACATTTATTGTAAATTTCATACTAACATTTACTGCATTTTGAAATTCACCACTTGTAGTTACATCAATCGATTGTATATTTACATAAGATAGCCATTCACCCATAGCTTCTCTAATAGCTTCCTCTATACTACTTGCAATATTCCCGTCATCTGGCTCAAATAAAACTCTATATAGGTTGCTTCCGAATGTAGGATTTCCTAATCGCTCTCCTTTTATAGTTAGCAAAAGGTTTCTAATATTAGAACGAGCTTGATCTAATGTTGTTTTTGTTTTTGCAAAAAATCCTTGAGTTCCATGACTTAGAGGTAGCGATATACCTATAAAGACATTTGGATCTAAATCTTTTTCAAGAGTTGACATTATATTTTTCCATCTTTCTTATCTAAAGCTTTCATCACACCCCTATAATCCTTTGTTAAGTCAGTCATCACATCTTGAACTGCTTTATTTGATGTATCAGCACCTGCTGCTTGTGCTGTTTGTATGGCTGACACCTTTCTTTTTTCTTCAGCACTACCCATCATACCACCATACCCCATAGCCTCTGCCATTTTGGAACTATCAAATGTATTACCGCCCATAGTTGGATACTCGTCCGTTTCTCCACCAGCAGTTTCATTTAAGATATTATTTAATACGGGATTCTTAGTATATTGAACTTTTTCTTTGGGCTCAACTTTTCTTTCTGGTAAAACTTCCATAGCCCTCTCTTCTTTAAGTGGAACACCATTGGTCATGGATTTTATACCCTCACTAATAAATATCTGCTGGACTTCTTTTTTAACTTCTTGCCTGACAATTTCTTTTATTAATGAGATTATTTTACTTGTCTTTGCCATTACTAACTCCTATTTTATATAAATATAACATTTTTAATTTAAATTTAATTTCTCAAAGCTTCTTCTCTGTCTTTTTTAAGTTGCTCTCTCCTTTTCTTATCAGCTATAGCTTTAGATAATTTTTTCTTTGTATTACCAATAAAGTTTTTTAAGTTTTCTACAGCAGGTCCTAAAGCATCTGCAGCAGATTTTACATCTTCAACTTCTTTTTCTATTTTATTCTGTAATTTATCTTGAACAACTGATATAGCTGCAGCTGCTGGGTTTAAAGCTGATCCTATTGTGTTAGCTTCCTTTAAAGCAACAGCGGTTTTTTTAGTAGCTGAAATAGTATTAATTACATTGCCAATTTGCTGTTTAGCTGCATCTAAAGTTTCCCTTCTTTTTTCTAAGTCGTTTAAATCCTTTAATAATTTTTCAGCTTCTTCAAGTCCTTGACCGCCTGTGCTAATACCCTTAATTATTAAGCTAGCTTTATCTCCCAATACTTTAGATGGGTTATTTACTAAATTTGATATCTGCTTTCGTATTGCGTCACCTACACCCATTATTCTTCAACTCCTTCATCTATCTCTAAAAATATGTTTCTATGCAATTCTTTATTTAAATTATAGCTAACTATACAAGTTGTTATTGTAATAGCTATGTAAAATACTATTGTCCAAAACCTCTCTATAAATGGTAGAGTAAAATCTATCCCTTCGATTATCTGATTAATCATTATCCGCGAACTCCATCTGAATTAGTTACTTTTTCAACTTCATACTCTTTGGTGGTAACCTCTGCAACTTCTTCCCATTTAGTATCTGCCCACATAGATTCTAAGTTCAACTCATCATCTCCTGATGTATCTTTGTCGTCAGCTACAAAAACCTTTTTACTATAAAAGTCAGCATTTGATCCTAGTCTTTCCGTAAGAGCTTCCAATTCACTCTCAAATTCATTAGAAAATAAATCAACCGAATCTATTATACCTTGCTCTTTATTGGAAGTTAAAAAGGCTTTCATTCCTTTATTATATTTTTTACAGACTACTATAAAATCATTTAAAAAATCTTCTAATTCCTTACCTTTAACGACAGGATTTACAGAATCGACAGAACCTAAATTAATTTCACCAAATTCACTCTCTAAGTTTATACTTGTTCTTGCTGCTAATGATAAGTGTCTTGAAGAGTGAGCGGATATATCACCATTTCTTTTACTATTTAAAACTATTGTTTCAGCATTCATAACAATAGCAGATTTAGGATTGTCCCCAGCAGCCTTTCCTAACTTTGGTGCTTTCATCTGGCTACCAGCATCTGTCTGTAACTGCACATGTTCATTTGTAGTTATGTAAATACTAGCAGCGTCATTATTGATGTTAGTCTTATGAGAAACAAATGAATTATTTTTTTTAAGCGTTTGCAATGTATTATTAACTTTTGATTGACCAACTGTTATTTTAACAAAAGGACTTTTATAATCAGACGAGCTACCAAAATGAATAGATTGACCAAACCTACCTTGTACTAAAGTGTCTCCTTGCTTAGCTGAAATTTTTCTGTTATTATCTAAGTTCTGTGGTAAAACCAGACCTTCTCCTCCTTTGCTTATTAACCTATTCATCGAAACAGCACCATTTAAATTTAATGGATTTGAATAATATAGACAGCCCTTTCCACGCATGTCGATATAATTAGCAACGTTAACTACCTCTCCTCTTAATGGATATTGAACTATATGTTGTGATAGAGGTCTTATAGGCTTATTAATTCCTATTAAGCCACCATTAGGTTGACTATGAATTAATCGAACAATAACAGCTCCTATAAAGCTCATATCGGGTCCCGGTGCTAAATCACCTGTTTGCGGAAAATCTGGACTGAGCGGATCTAAATACACTTCTATAACTTCAGCGGGCTCAATTTCAAAGAATTCAGAATTTTGCTGCAGCTGTTTGATTTTATCAACCACTTGATTCATATTTGGATATGAACCACCATCTCTCTTTTTTCCGCTATTAGATTTTATTCGTTTTCTATATCCAGGTAACATATCTAATCTCCAAATAAATTATCTGATTTTTCTGTTATGTTATCTGAATGTTTTTGAACATCATTCGCAACATCTTCTACAGCGGCCAAAAGTTGTTCCTTCTCAGCATCGCTTAAACCAAAATCAGATACATCATTAGTTT
>Ga0209384_1001556_pt1 | contig 11765 bp, 7 predicted proteins | sample CoawatmetaG05DNA_FD_187511 | JGI IMG/M metagenome (GOLD analysis project Ga0209384, IMG submission 187511) | Marine microbial communities from the West Antarctic Peninsula - Coastal water metaG058-DNA (SPAdes) (version 2) | ecosystem: Environmental > Aquatic > Marine > Coastal ... | reverse complement strand
CAAAAGCATCTGCACACGCATCAAACATGAACATGTTAGGCCAAGTTATTGGCTTCGGAATAGGTTAGGAGTCAACGATGGCCGGATATAACAACCCAATTGTACAAGCGGTACTGGGCAACCAGCAGCAAGAAAGAGCGAACAAACAGTTTGAGGCATCCCTTGGACTGCAGATTGCTCAGTTTGCTGAAAACAAAGCGAACACTACAAAGGACCAAGACTACCGTAACAGCGTTTTGGGTGAGCAGAAAAGGGCGACGGGTGTTATTGAAACAGCCAATGCCGCGCAGGTAAAACTTGAAGGGAAAAGATACGACGATTTGTCTGATCAACGCAAAGCGACTTTAGGTCTAACTACGGCACAGGCGGGCGCACAAGATGCCTCTGCAGCGTACACCGGTGCACAAGCAATTAAGGTGCAATCAGAAAATCAGAACGCCCTACTTAAAAACGAAGGCGGTCTTTGGTGGCAGCACATGATGAATCCAGATGGTACTGATAAAGCGTTAGATACCCCAGAGGCCCAAGAGTATTTTGGCGCAATTATCAACCAGCCGGGGATCAGTAAGTTACTACTCACAGGATCTGATGGCACGGCTTATAAGTTTAAAGGCATTGTTGATGCAGGCAATGGGCGTAGGGCTATCCAAATTACGGACCCGAACAACCCCGACAAAGTAATGTACATGTCGAAAGATCGTACGGCTGTGGAGAGTGATCCTCTCACGTCGATGGATCTAATGAGTTTTGATATCCTAAAATCGAGCGTATCTATTGCCTTACATCAGGCAGACGGAAGACCACTAACCGCTGATCTTCAAGCCGCCGCTGATGGCATGAACGCCATCAGACAGGCACCGAAAGGCAGCCCGATACTTCTCGATAACCAAACAATCCAGCAGTCGGCTGAGTTAAGTGAACAAATGCAAGTCCAACAGTCAGCTGCTCCCGTTCCTGCAGCCCCGCCAAAGGACCAGAAAGTAGACGTGGCGGAAGCCTTAATGTCCGCAGACCAGGATCTGTCTGCCTACTCATGGGACGAATTGAACTCGCTCACTGACAACCAGTGGAGTACAGCACTTGAGGGATCGGAAAAACGCCTTCAAACAATGAGTCAGCAGGCCCCTAATATCGATCGGTTGATCGAGAGAAACACAAAAACCATGGCGTCTGTCCAAAAGCAGATTGACAAGGTTGATGGAGAAGTACCCGACGGTCTAGTGGGACAGATGCAGCTCCTAACAAACAATGCAAAAAGGCTAAGTGACAGAAAGGGCGCAGGCAACGACACATTCGACTCTGCACAACTGGCTCACAACAACTTGCTTGATGCAAAAGAAGTAGCCGACGGCAAAAAACCAGCACCTACTGCGAAAGTTAAAGCAGCAGCGAACATTGTCAAAAAAGCCGAGATCGATCCACGCCAGTCTAAAGATCCAGATCTTGCTGCTGCAGTGGAGAAAGAGATCGTTGCAAATCCGCCACCAGTTGCGCAGGTTGCACAGGCTCTAGGCACGCCGCAAAAGATCACACCAGGATTACTTTATCAGCTACACACGGCAAAAGCGTTAGGTCTTATAGACCAAACATCTTTGCAGACGGCTCTAGATTTGGGCGTTTTCTCCCAAAGTGCAGTTGACCTTATGAAGCAGCAGATGATCGAACAGACTAAGTCGGACAATAACACGCAGGATAACCAGACAAAAATTATCACTGAAGCCATGGGAAATGAGGCAGCTGCAGCCAAGCCAACCATCAAAACAAATGGTCAGGGACAAGTTGTAGCGCTTGGTGCTAACGGCCAAGAACTATGGCGAACCCCTATAGGTGACCCAAGAAGTACTGCAGATCAAACAGCCATCATTGCACAGCATAGTAATCAAAACGGTGATGGGTTAGACATAGAGGAGTCTCTCGACTTGCTCGGACGGCAATTTACCCTCTCAACTAAAAATACGCCTATGCCTGAGTTGGAGCAAAACTTATTGGCCCAGAACTTACAGTCCTACCTCGTAGAAGAACTGGAAATTAGCGGGCTAGGTAGCTTCTATGATTGGGTTCGCGGCTCTGACGAAGATGGCGTCCATAATCCAATGGAACGGGTCACAACAAACTTCGCCTATGACCCTAAGACAAAAGAGATTTGGCTATTCGACAAAAATGGCGAGCGCCATGCTGATCAAGATTTCTACCTCAAAAACATCAAGTCTGACGCGGTTAAACTCCTTATGACTGAGGGGAAAATTCTAGATACACCTGACGCGGTGGCACTGAAGATCAAGGTAGAAAAGAAACGCCGGATAGATGCACAAATCGCTGAGCTCACTAAATAGGACAAAAAACAATGGCATCATTAACTGAGCTACAAACCCTGAGTGAGCAACTTCGTAGCGAAATAGACGAAGCTGAAGGGATCAAGGCGAATCGTGTAAAAGAGTTGCAAGCGCAAAGTGCCTCACTACAAGTTGACATCGACCAAGGCACATCGATTACTCCCACTGGCTTATCAGCGAGCGCGGCGGGTAGAGCCGTCGGTTGGGAAGGACTCAAGTCTGGGTATCTTACATTTAGGGCCGCAGGTAACTATATCGTTGGTGACAACGAAGAAGGTGCCGAGCTAATGCAAAGAGCGGCAGTACACGATAGTAAAGCTTCACGAATAGGCCAGCATTTAGTCAAGTTTGACGATTTTGTAGGTGACGTTGCCAATTCGTATAAGGGTACGGGCGAGAATAAAGACGTGGTGGATTTACTAAGTGACTTTGGAGAGCTTACTGCGTATACGGCAAACCAAGCGATACCCTCTTTACTGGATTCGTTCGCATGGACGGTCGGCGGTTTTGTAGCTGGCGGCGTAACTACTGGTGGTGCAGGAGCAGTGCCTGGAGCAATCGGCGGCCTTGTGGCCAAAGGCCAGATAAAACGCGCGGTAACAAAATCCATTAAAGACTATGCCGCAGGCCTGGGAACACCCGACAGTAACAAGATTGCGCAGGACGCCATAAAAAGAATGGCTGCATCAAAAGCTGCAACTAAGTTCGGCGTAGTAGGTGCAAAAAAGGGCGCTAAACTAGGTGCTCTTGGTTCGGGTTATATACAAGGTACGGCATCGTCGTTTGATGAATCTATGGAATCTGACATAGAGAAGAAGGATTCTGCACAACTTGCATTTGCTATGGGCGTACCATTCGCTGTCATGGACGTCCTGCCAGAGCTAGCATTCTACAAATCTGTAAGAGGGTTGGTCAAAGGAAGCCACATTAAGAAAGGCAAGTATCTAAAGAACTTGGTAGGCGGTGTGACTAAAGCAGGTGCTGTTCAGGGTCTGAAAGAGCTAGGAGCAGAAACAGGTCAAGAAGGGATGATGATCGCTCAGCGATTCATTCAGGATCCGAACTACGATATTAAAAGCGCAACAATGCGAATGTCAGAAGCGGCATTTGCTGGTTTCGTTGCGGGTAAGTCTTTAGGTTCGACAGGTAAACTTGCCGGCAACATGGCAGGCCAACTTCGTAGTACTGTTGGGGAAACAAGTCGTATCCTAGCTGAACGTCGGGCTAATGAGAATCGTACTGAAAAAGAAGCAAGCCGTGAAGAAGCTTTACTAGAAGAGTATAGACCAAGGCAAGGGAAGAATTTCACACCAGAAACGCCACCACAACTGGATGGGCCTACACCAAGGCAAGGAAAGAATTTCACACCAGAAACGCCACCACAACTGGATGGGCCTACACCAAGGCAAGGAAAGAATTTCACACCGGACGGAAACGACGATACTCGCTCAGCTGGCATGGCCTCAATGGGCAGCGAGAATTTATCGGCCCTTGAACAAGCAAAACGTAAGGCAAAGATTGCCCCCAAAAATATAGCCAGAACTACTATTGCTGATCTCTTATCATTTATGCCATTAGATGAGGACGGCAATCCTAGTAATGTCGACCCAGAAACAAACCCAGAAGCTGCTGCAGCGATGCAAGAGCTAAATCGACGTGCTGACGAGATGGGCCCGAACAAGTTCATGGTGCTGATGCGCCAAGCCCAAAAGAAGTTAGCTGGAAAGCCTGAACTAGAAGACGACGGCAAGACAGAAGTCGAACGTGAAATATTCAATGAGACGGGCGAGCAGGAGAGCGATCTACCTGAAGCAGGTGCTACCGAGCAACGGACTTCACAAGGCGAATTGCGAGAGCAGCCCCAAGGTTATGAAGAGCGTTTAGTAGGTAAGAACAAGAAAGGCGAAGGGTACAAGTTAAACAGCAAAGCTGTTAAAGGCAAGATGGAAAGGCTGCAAAAGGAAAATCCTGGCAAGCAGTATCGCATTGTACAAAAAGACGGCATGGCTTATGTCGAAGAGATTGTCGAAAGCAGCTTTGACGTTAGCGAAATCGTTGATGAGGGCATGAAGAAATCCCGAAAGGGTACAAAAGCAAAAGGCGTAGACCGCACACTTCCGGCGGTAGACCCAGACGGTAAAGAGTTTACTTTATCCCCCGCTGAAATGGCTCACGCGGGCAAGCGAGCCAATGAGAAAGACAAAGCCAATGCGGGCACTATGACCTATCCGCAGTTACTCATGTCTGGTTTTTTACGGATGAACCAGGAGATGGCTGACCGGGGATATATAATTGACCTTGACAACATGTCAGACAGTACAGTCATTGCCAAACAGAACGGCAGTACTTACACATGGGGCGACCTCAAACAAGCTTGGTCGGAAAGAAAAGACACTAAAGAAGGTTCAGCGTTTGATGGACAATCTGGACGCGATAGTAAGCTAGAGAAGTTCGAGATGCGTATCGAAGAGCTCTATAACCGCGCAAAAACTGCTGAAGATAAACTCGCGGACGATCCTAGCAGCCTTAAAAAGCAAGATAAGTTAGACCAAATGCAATCATTATTATCGGTTGCGCAGGACGAATACGCCCGGTTGGTTGAAGAGAATGAAGCTAAGGCTGACCAGAACCTGGAGACCGACACTACGAAAATGAGCGAGAACCAAGAGCGCTCGGAAAAGAACCAACAGCGTAAGTTTGACGAAGACGGCAATGCGATAGTTGTAACGTCTAAAAAAAGTACAAAGCGAACAGGTACAAGCCGTAACCCAGAAAAAAGAAAGGCCGAAGCCGAAAGCGCGTCAGACCCAGCTAACCAGGAAAAGAAAAATAAAGTAGAGCAAGCCACAAAAAACAGTGTCACTGCTTGGGGTGAAATACCTACACTATTTCTTGACTACGTTGACGCCATCTCTAAGATCCTAAAAATAAAGGGTATGATAAACATACTTTACCGAGACGATATTGGGTCGACAGGTATACCTGCGGAGGTAAAAAAGTTAGCCGATGATGTATTTAGAAAAGGAGCTAAGGCCGCAGTAATACAGCACGAAGGCCAAAGATATATCGTCCTTAAAAAGTTAGCCGTGGATAACGCCTACCGACAGGCGGCACAGGTATTTACGCTTGGCCATGAGATGGGCCACATTGTCATGTGGGACATGTGGAAAGCACTGCCACAGGCACAGAAAGACAGATTGCAGAAGCAGTTCGACAAAGAGCGACTAGTCAAAAATGCGGGCACTTACACCTACACAGATGACAGCGCTGGTTTCGAGGAATGGTTCGCGGACCAAGTGAGCGCATGGGCCAAGAAGCAAGCGACTAAGCCTGCTGATTTTTCCGAGGCATTTTTCAAAAAGGTAGCAAAGCAGGTTACTCAAATATTCAACCGCTCTAGACAGTTTGTGAAAACTCAGTTGCAAGCCGGGCTGTCCAATAAGGCTAGGGCACAGTTACGTGACACAAAGGAACGTGCAACTCTAAACGAAACGTTTGAACAGTTCATGGATGAAGTTGCTGGCAAAACCAACGGCACAGTGAATTTTGTGCTGGTTGGTGGGGCAGAGTTTGTTACTGGCGGTAAAAGAAAGGCCGCACCGCGTAGCCAAAAACGAGCGGCATATGCAAAACGCCCCAACTCCAAAAAGGAAGGGGCTCCAGACTTCAAGCAATTCTCTAAAGATCCAATTGCGATGGCGATTGCCGACATGATCGACTCTAGGGCAGTTGAAAAACTGACTGAGTTGTTAAGCGATATGTGGGGAAGCGATATGGTTTCTCAGATGTTGAAGATAACATTGTCCGCCGACCAATACGCACGTACCCGACTAGGCAAGAACGGACCCGCGTTTGCAAACCTCTTTTACAAACGTAGCCAAGAGGCTGGCAAAGATGGTGATATGCTAAATAAGCGAAACCATACAATGGATAAATGGAATGCTCAATACAGTGAAATAATTGGTGAAGACGAGGCGCATTCGGCCAAGGTTCTTGAAGAGATGCAAGCCGGGGTCTCCATCAAAGATTCGATAGATCCGAAGATGCGCCAACAACTCGCAAGTTTTTTTGAAAGGTTTCACAAAGACTACCTTCAAAAGCGCCTGCCCAAAATCGGTTTTATCCAAAATTACTTTCCAGTTGTGTACAACACAGCTGCGATGCAGGAAAACCCAGAGGCGATGCTTGCTGAACTAGAGAAAGCGGGCCTTACCAAACGAGAGTCGAGAACTGTATTCGCAAAGATGATGCAGAACGAAGGCGCGTTCGTTGACGAAATGCCCATACCAGATTCTGGAGTAGCAGGCGCTAAGTTTGATTCCCGGCTGCAGCGTAAGCTAAAGAACATGGACCAAAAGGCAATGCAGGACTTAGGGTTCTACAAGCCGCCCGCAGTTGCAATCCAGTCCTATTTAAAGCAGGCCATAAAGCACGCTGAATACGCTGCGGTAGAAGCAAAAGCGGCATCGTTAATAGAACAGATGAACCCTAAACAGAAAGCTCAGGCTCGTAAAATAATACTCGGGTATATGGGGCAGTTAGGCGCAGACATTGATCCGAAATGGAACAAGTTTCAGTCCTACGTAGCAGCATTGCAGTTCGCAACAACATTACTTTTTGCCACAGTGGCATCGCTTACTGATGCGGGCAACCCGATTGTTCGATCAAAGGACATGAACGGTTTTAAGAGCGCGATGAAAGCTTGGCGCGGATATATGAGTAAGCAATCAAGAGAAGAGCAAATTGCGTTCGCCGAACGTATTGGTGCAGCAGGCCGTGCGGCTATTCAAGAAGCTTTGGCCCAGTCATACGGCTCTGAGTACATGGATGCCGGTGCACGAAAATGGTCAGACAGATACTTTACGGCAATCGGCCTTGAGGGCTGGACCAGAATGACTCGCGTTATCTCTGCAAATATGGCGCAAGATTTTATTATTAAGCACACCCAAGAAGCGATGAGAGGTAACGATCGAAGCTTGCGGTATTTAAAGGAGCTGGGCATAACGCCTGAAGAAGTCCTTAAAGCGTATGATAGTCCAGGCGCTAAAAAAGTAGGAGACATTCTTGATTTAACAACGCCGGAAGGTCAAAAAGTACAAGACGCAATATTAGGTTTTGTTGATGAGGCTATCATTCGACCTAATGCAGCACATAGACCCGTGTGGGCTAGCGACCCGCATTACATGTTGCTTTGGCAACTGAAGAGTTTCTTTTACTCATTTGGTCAAGTGGTTGTTGGCGGTGTTGTCCGAGAGGCAAAGTCACGGTACAAAGAAGGGGATAAGCTCGGTGCGATGATGTCGGCTGGATTGCTATTTGGTGCGCTGTTGCCTTTATCAGCACTTGCACTGCAGACCCGCGAAATGATCAAGGGTGTTGTTGGTAAAAGTGTTGGTGAAGAAGACGAAGGGATATTGGCATACCTCTTTGATTTAATAGATCGCGCTGGCATTTTAGGCCCCCTATCGATTATCAAGGCCATGTTTGATGCGGGTGATTATGGCCGGAGTGCGACCGCATCTGCACTAGGTCCAACAGCTGGCACAATCGAAACATTCTTTACAGAAGACACGAGTAACTTAGTAAAGAGGCTAACCCCCATTTACTCCCAATTATAAGCAGTGCTTATAGAATAATGATATACTGTCTTGGCATGCCAAATGCTGAGAACAACCCTTACTGAGGTCAAAATGGCGTACTACGATACAATCCAATTAGTGAAAGGCGACACGCTGCCCGAACTGAATTTAACGTTGCGTGATTCAAACACTGCTGCAGCAGGTAAAACACTTGATGCAGACGACGTATCGACGTGGGCTCCCATTGATCTTACAGGAGCAACAGTACGCTTAAAATTCAAAGCACTTGGCTCTGACACACTCAAAGCTACAATCACTATGGCCGCACATGCCCCTTACACAGATGGTAAGGCATTTATGCAGTGGCCCGCAGGCACACTAGATACCGCAGGCACATTCACAGGTGAAGTTGAAGTAACCTATAGCGGTGGTGGTGTTCAAACAGTGTTTGACCAACTTAAATTCAAGGTGCGTGGCGATTACTAATGGCTATTCGTCTTGAGGTACATTCGCACGTAGTTCACCTCAGTGAGATCACTGTAGTTGACCGTGCGCAGATACCTCTACTTGCAGCCACTTCACCCGATGCGGGTATCCAATACCAGCGCATGACTATGGCCGAAGCACTCTTCGAGAGGCTGGTTGCTGCAGGTATTTGGGTAGATGCCGACTCCAAGAACCGATTCCTTTACGATTTTTACGGTGTCGTTGACGCTGCTTATATCCATGCCCAGAAAGCATTTGGCGACACCACATCCAATAGCGACGCACTTGATCTGTTCATAGAGAAGCATTTCGACGAAATTATTGGCTTTATTGAAACCCGCGAGTTTGATATTACGACGTCGCGTAGTGATTCAGCCGTTGTATCAGACCTTAAACAACTGGCGCTGACCCATCCTGAACAAGACACATACAGCGTTAGTGAAACTAACTCCTGGTTAATGGACAAAGGCCAATCTGATGCGGCGAGTGCGGTCGATGCGTTTGCAAGACAGGTGACCTTTGAACGTCTGTTCTCAGATGTTGTCGCTGTCGACGATGTAATGAATATCGACAAACTTTGGGATAGCACCAAAGGTAACGTGGCATTCATCGGTGACGTATCCAATTTCTTACTCGCTCGCTCTCTGTCTGATACGGCGACGGCGGTCGATGCCTACGACCTTAGTACCGCTCAGCTTAAAACCGACAGCGTGCTAGCAACAGACGCTTCCGCATTCGACTTCACGCGTTTCAGCGCTGAAACAGTGGCGACGGCTGATGCTTACGACTTTTATGTTACCCAGGCCAAGGCAGAGACCTTAGCCCCGTTCGATGCTTATAACCTTAACCTTTCGCAGCTAAAAACCGAGGCAATTAATGCCTCAGATGCGGCTACGGTAATCCACTATTTGGGTGCGGCCCAATTATTCAACCGCCCTTTATTTAATCAGACGACCCTCGGGTAGGAGAATACTATGTTTAACGACACGATCGCACTTACTGGCGCATTAACTATTACTAAAAACAACGAACTTGTTATGGATACCCGTAACTTAGTCGTAACTGCAGGTAAAGGCCTTGTAGCTGGCTGCTTATCAGGCGTATCAACACCCATCACTAAGATGAGCGTTGGTTCTGGTGTTTCTGCTGCCGCTGCTGGCGATACCGCCCTAGGCTCAGTGATCGACACTAACGCCTTGACTGTTTCTGGCGGCACCTTATCAGGCGCTACTGTGACTTACGCATGCACATGGGCTGCAGGTGATGGCACTGGCGCGATTACTGAAGCAGGTTTGTTCAGTGCTGCCGACGTGATGTTAGCGCGCACAGTGTTTGCTGTTGTGAACAAAGGCGCAGATGACACAGTAACGATTACTTGGACTGTGACCATCTCTTAATAGGCGACCACGATGAGCATTAAATACGGTAACGACGCAAAATCCACGCTGGCATCCAGTGCCACTTCATCAGACACATCGCTGTCTGTAGCGAGTGCTGCTTCATTCCCAACGGTAGGGGCAGGCGACGTTATGTATTTAACGCTCGCTGATGCGCTTAACAGTGTGACTGAGATTGTTAAATGTACTGCTGTGTCGGGGACAACCTTCACTGTTGTCCGTGCGCAGGAAAGTACCTCCGCAGTATCTTGGTCGGCAGGCTCGAATGTTCAGATACGTATTACGGCAGGCTTGATAGCAGATCTGCTTGCAGAAAGTACAGCCGCTGAAAGCACAGTACATGACCCCATTGGTGCTTCGGTAGCAATGGCTATAGCTCTAGGAGGCTAACCGAATGGCTAATACATTTAAGAACGCGGGCATTGCAATCGGCACCTCGCGCACAACTTTGTACACTTGCCCAGCGGCGACTCAAGCCGTTATTCACGCACTGTACATCTCTAACGTAGACGGCGTGAACGATGCAGACGTTACCGTTGAGATCACTGTGAATAGCACCTATTTCCATGTGGCTAAGACCGTACCTGTGCCAGCTGATGCGACATTACTGTTGGATAAACCCATGAACCTGGAAGCAGGCGACATCATTGCTCTCACTGCATCCACTGCAGGCGACCTTGAAGTGTTCGCAAGCATCTTAGAAATCGCATAAGGGGATAGGTTATGGCTTACATTGGTAACGTCACAGGGTTTGATACAGTTGACACAGAACAGATTAAAGACGGTGCCGTATCAGACGCTAAGATCTCTGATGTTGACCATAGTAAGGTAACTGGCTTAGCTACAGAAATATCTACTGCAGTGAGCAACCTAGTTGACTCATCTCCGGCATCCCTTAATACCCTAAATGAACTTGCAGCAGCGTTGGGGGATGACGCCTCCTTTTCTACTACTGTAACTAACAGTATTGCAACTAAGCTACCTTTAGCTGGCGGCACGATGACAGGGCCAGTTGTACTTAATACTAATGGTGCATCAAATAGTAGCAAGGGTCTTGAAATAAACACCAGCGGCACTAATTTTGAATCGGATGATGGAATAATCCAAGTTACTCATGCAGCTGGTGGATCCACTACTGGCGGCTATTTCATGAAGATGAAAGCTGGAGGTGCTGATAAGTTTACTGTTAAAGGTGACGGCACTGTAACGGCTTCTGGTTTGGCTATCAATAACGCTGGTTTTACCACAGCAACTATAACTGGTAATAGCACTAGCGAAACCCAATTACGTTTTGATGGTAACACTGCCGCTAGGGTATCAAATCAAGCTAACACTGCGTTGGTTTTTGACACAAATGCAACTGAGAAGATGCGCATAACGGCTGGAGGCCTCGTAGGTATTGGTACTAGCTCTCCAGCACATTTATTAGACGTTACAGGAAGCTCAACTACCACAATAGCAGACTTTACGAATACGAATACATCAACTGGATATGGTGTCTATATAAAAGGTGGTGGCTCAGTTGGTACAAGATATGCACTAAGGGTAGATGATGCGGCTGGTAATCAAAGATTTAGAGTATCATCATCTGGCAACGTAGGAATTGGTGTCACACCAGCACATAAGTTATCAATCTTTGGTACAGGTGTTGGTAATGCAACAGTGCAGATTGAAGGTGAAGGTGGAGCCGATCCTTATATAAACTTCCTTGCTAACAACGCACAGCATTGGTCATTAGGTGTTGATGATTCGGATTCAGATAAATTCAAACTAAGTAAGCATTCTGCGCTTGGTACAAATGACTACCTTGTCGTTGATACCTCTGGCAACGTGATGGTTGGCACTACAGCGGTAGGCGGGGTTTCATCAGGAACCAAGACTTACATAACAAGCACTGGCAACTTGTACGTTGCTTCAAGTGGTGAAGAGGCTGCTTACTTTAACCGTAATAGTAATGATGGATCTATAGT
>Ga0209384_1001553_pt1 | contig 11788 bp, 10 predicted proteins | sample CoawatmetaG05DNA_FD_187511 | JGI IMG/M metagenome (GOLD analysis project Ga0209384, IMG submission 187511) | Marine microbial communities from the West Antarctic Peninsula - Coastal water metaG058-DNA (SPAdes) (version 2) | ecosystem: Environmental > Aquatic > Marine > Coastal ... | reverse complement strand
GACAGGCGATCGCTCTAACCAACTGAGCTACACCCCCACTTTTACTAGTTTTGGTGGGTAGTAAAGGACTCGAACCTTTGACCCCCTCGGTGTAAACGAGATGCTCTACCAGCTGAGCTAACCACCCAAAATCAATAACTGCACTATTTATAACACTTAATTTAAGAAAGCAAGATCGGATTATGTGCATCATTGGGCCAATTAGTGAACAAACACTATCCCTATTCTATCCCTGGCTTTTGAGGGCCGCAACAAATGCTCTATCCCTATGCTATCCCTCGCCTCTTTTTAAAAACCCACAATCATATGGGGTACAGACAAAAAAAACTGTGAATTTGATTAATAATAATAAAAGTTACTTTTTATTTCTTTAACTTTTTAATTTTTAAATAGTTAATAAATTTATTGCTACCCTCAATAGTTATATTTTCCTCAATTTTAAATTGACCATTTAGGTTTTTAACAAGTTGGCCAGTTTTAAACATTTGAACATCGGTAGAATTTTTTGAATTTCTTATATATTTAATTGCACTATTCTGATCAGAGCAGCTCATAAAATCTTCAGCAATTTTATTAGCTAACAAAATTTCAGAAATATACATATTTTTGGTTTCAGCTAATTTAGAGTCACCAGAATACTCTTTATTTTTGACAATATAATAAAATTCCTCATCATCACTTTCTTTAAACCATTCAGGATCAGTTTCTTCCAAAGAAAGATATTGTTTCACATTACATGACTTAACTTTAATCTGTGGAGACGAGGTTGAACATTGGTTCAAAAAAATGAATAAAATAATAAAAAATATATTTTTCATTTTATCTAAAAAAATTAAAACTCATCATCTAATTTCTTTTTTTTATCTTCTTTTTTCTTTTTTATCTTTTCTTTATTTTCTTCAAAGGTTTTTTCACTATCTACACTGTCCATTTTAATTGGTCTTACTAAATAACTGCCATTACTAACATCATCAGGAAGATTATTTTCTTTAGAAAGCATTTTGCCTTTACTATAACCTGTAGACACAGAAGTAATTTCAACTAAACCTAATGAAGTTTCAACATTACCAATCACTTCATTTGTATAACTATCAATAATTTTTTCTCCTTTTTCAAATAATTCATATTGATCTGATTTTTGAAATTGGTTTCCACCTTGTCCTAAATAAATTTCACCATTTACAATTTTTTCAACTAATACAGGATATATACTAAACAATATTTCTTCCCCTAGTATTTTTGATGTTTTTGATATTATTTCTATATCTGGTTTTTTAGAATTCTCTGTAAGTGTCAGTTTATATTCAATTGTATTTGAGTAGCTTATTTGTTTAGTTGCAACATCAAGTAGCCTATACGACATGTATATACTTGCCTCTTTTTTCTTTATCTCCATATCTGAAGATAAAATCTTTTTTACTTTTTCTGTGATATTAAAATTTTCTACAGAACCTACTAAAATAAAGTCTGCTGATATTTCATTGCCAATTTTAGCCATTTCTACTGCAGGTGTTTTGCCATCGAGAATAGTGCTTTGCTCTTTTGCAACTTCTTCTATGTAAGTTCTATCCAACATTGTAAATTTTTTTGTTTGAACAAAATAGTCATTAATATTTTGATCAATCAGTCTATTAAATCTGCTTTTATCACCCTCTACATCATAAAGTTTAAATGGAAATATTGCCATACGAACTCTCATCGCTTCTTTTGGTAAATCAAAAAATGCTACTTCAGCTTTTAATTTTATATTATGCCATCCATTTTTATCTGTATCTTTTTTAATAATTTCGTATGATTTTATTCCACCCTTAGTTTCGTCTATTATTTCTTTTAGGTAATTTTGTGAGTACTCAACTTTATCTGGATTCTTCTTTTCGTCTTTAGGTTTTTCTTTTTTTTCTGGTTTATTAAATTGTGACAATATATCAGCTAAAAAACCTACTTGTTTTTCATCTTGAGCAATTTCTTTGGATAAAGGGTCTCCACTTAAAACTTGAATTATTGTTTTTGTTTGAATATTTTTGCCATTTACCATTGCTATTGCTTCAGCAAATGCATTATTCAGAGCCTCTTCATAAGAAAGACCTGCTGCAGAAACTGTTACTGTTTTGAATTTTATCTCTGACCAAGAATTTGTAGATAATAAAGTTGTTAAGAGAAAAAATAATATAATTCTTTTTAAAATTAGTTCCATATCTAAGCTTTTGAATATTTAGAGAGCTAATGCATCCATTTCTGAGTCTAAATTGTCAGCACCCTCAATTTTTTTTGCTTTAGCACCACTTATTACAAGTTTTGAAGTTTTTGTAACAGTTGTAATGTAACCAGGTATATTCGGTATAATTTTTGATAAACCACCAATTTGAGTTATCGCATTCATTGGGTTTGATTGTATATTAGCTATCATGCTTTGGGTTTCTGGCCTTAATTTTATAGTTCCTAAAAGACCTTTGCCAAGAAAAGGTAGTGATTTAGCATAATTAGCTTTGCCCTCTGCTGATAACTTGAAACTTTCATCTTTCATTGAGGTTTCTATGCTTTTACTTGCGTTTGTTGTAACTTTCATGGAATTTTTTAGTTTTTTAGTGTCACTAACACCTGAATCTTTTGCATAAGCTATAGCTTCAGTTACTTGTGCTGCTTCTGTATTTTTTCCATAAGCTTTTAATAATAGTTCTTGTGCCATTAAATAATTATTTGAAGATTCAAAAAAAAGTGCCATTAAAGCTGTTTTCGCATTTTTAAGATCAACTTTTTCACCTCCACTATCTTTCTTCTTCTTTAATAAATCTGCAGGATTTTTTAAACTCTTTAGAGTGATTGCTGAAGCTGGAATAATATATAACGTTGAAAGAAAAGATAAGGTTATTGTAACAATAATTACTCTTATAAGTTTTACTTTATTCATTTATTTTATTCCTTTTGCGTTAACTTTTTGAACCATTTGTTTAGCTACAGATTGTGCACAAAGTCGTATAGCGTTATTAATCGCCTCGTCATAAGTTGTGCCTTTACCTTTTCTTTGATTTCCAGCAACAGATGCTACAGTTTTCCAAAACTTTTTACCTTCTTTTTTGTGCATCATTTTTGCACTAACTACAGAAACATTAACTACCTTAAGTCCAGTAGCAGCATCAATTTCTTGACTTCCGATTTTAAAGATACCTTGTATATAAAATGAAATTTCTTCAGAGGCTATATTCTTTTTGATACTCTTTTGAACTGCTTTAGATAATTTTCCCTTTTCACCATAGTCGGCTTTAAGAGTTTCAATTTGTTCTTCTAAATCTAAATCCCCACCATCAATTAACTCAAATCCAGCTGTATTTAAAATCTCAATCATACCAGCTTCAATTGACTCATTATAAATGTCGCTTATCTCATAAGTAATAGTTTCTGAGCTTGTAACTGTGTTTCCACCAGTTGTAGTAACATTAGTTTCGGTTGTTTCGCTAGATACTTGCGTTTCACTTTCGCTCGTAGCTTCAGTTTGCTCGACATCAACACTTTTTTTAGTTTGGTCAACTTTAGTTACTTTGTCATCTTTTTGCTTAATACTTTTAGTCTTAGCTGAAAACATCAACAAGACTATATCTGAAGCCTCATCACTACTTGTGTTAGCGATAGCTGAAGATTCTATAAGTGCTTGATTTATTTTTGCTTCGTCGATATTAGCTTTAACAAGAATTGTGAACTTACTAGCAGCTACATCAAGGTTTTGATCAATAATTTTATCACAAACCATGTAGTTGAGATAATCATTTTCAATTTTAGACTTTATTTTGTCGTAATTCTTTTTTTTATCTATTGTAAAAGTACTTACATATTTTTTTAAAGCATCCTTACAAGCAATTTTTGTTGCATCAATTATGATCAATTCTTTGTTTCTCTCAAAAGTGGTAACAGCAGAAATACTTACTGCTCCTTTTCCAACTTCTTCAAATGCATATAAATAAGAAGTGTTTAAAAGAAAAATAATAAGGGAAAGTATTTTAAAAGATAATTTAATCATACATAAGCTTATTTATTAAAGTTTTAATATGCAATAAAACTTACTTAAATTTAACCATCAATTTTCCTATATTTTTCATACTTTTCTTGAATTCATCAGTTTTATTTGTTTTTAAAATCCATTTTTCATCCATCGCATTTATATTATAAGAAAAACCATCAAATAATTCATATGTAGTTATATAAAATTTATACCAATCATTAATATCTGTAATTTGAGAAGGAATTGATTTCTTAATTACATTTTTTAAATCATCATCCATATAGACTTTATTTAGATCTGGTTGAGAAATTTTCAAATTTAAAAAAGTAGCCCAGAAATAGATATTATTAACATCTGATTTTTTTGCTAAAACTTTTTTAAAGCCTCTTATAGTTAAATCAATGTTGTAATCAGGCTTTGGTAATTCAATATCATATATTATATCACTGTTTACAAATTGCTGTTTCATTTTTGCACCAATTGCCATACCCTCAATATAAGGAACAAGTGCAATATCATTATGCAAAGACAATCTTGAGGAAAATAATTGAGCAAAAATATTTTCTAAGGGTTTAATATTTTTTTTATAATTTTCAGCTATAGCAGCAATAGCTTTATCTTCAAATTTAACACTAGTAACACCTATACGGAGATTATATTTTTCTTTTAACTCAAAATCATTTAATGATTTTTCTACTTGCGAAAAAGCATTGATTTTTTTTTCTGAATTCATCTCTTTTAATCCCACTGTGTAAAATTCTCTTATATAATTTGTAATTTCTTTTTCAGTCGGTTCATTTTTAGTAAAAAAAGGAATCGAAACATCATATGGTATTGATGTAATTAATTTTTTAGTTTTAAAATTATAAAAAATAATTTGAAAAAACATCTGGATATTATTCATATAAGTTTTTGAAATTGGCTCATATTCATTGAAATAAGTTTCATTATCTAAAACAACAGCCATTACAACCGATTCTTCAAGACCTTTTTCTAAATCAGCAAAATCAAAATCAATATTAAAATTTTTAGCTTTAACTTTTTTTATAGTTTTAATTAAACTCTTTGAAATTATATCTATTCCATTTTCATCTTTTTCATTTATAAGTTGATTTGTAAATTGAATAGATGATGATTTATCTATGTAGTTTCCTGAAAAAGAAAACCCAGCATAAAATACTTTTTTCTCACTTGCTAAAACGTTATTGAAAACTATCAAATTACACAACAATATAAATAGTAACTTAACTTGTGAAATTCTTTTCATAATTTAATACGTTAGCAGAAAAAAATTTACTAACTATAAGAATTATTTTAATTTGCTTTGATTTTTATCTTAAAATATCCATTAGGTGTTATTCCAGCACAATTGTACCCTGAACTATTACACAACACTACTTTTTGTACTAAATTATTTGCAGCATTTGCAGGTGAGATCATTTCACTTTTAAATAAGTGAAAGTTTAAGCCAAATACTCCAATTGCTATTACTGTTAAAATAAACTTAGTGTATTTATCCATATTAACTCCTTATTTTGATTTAATTAATTTTAAGACAGCATCTAATGCTTAGTCCCATATTATCCTATAAGATTTTTTAATTATCATTTAGTACCACTATAATAATCAATTATTAAAAAACTACTTCAATTTTTGTAATCGTTGGTATTACACATTTATTAAAACATTATTTTTATAATTTAGGTTCTACTCTTGGTACAGAAAGTAAAAAGCTAATGGTTCCTTTAAAAGTTTTGTGTATCAATAGAAGTAGAGCGGTTCAAAAAAGAACAATACACTCTTAGTCCCACATTATCCTATAATATTTTTAAATTACCTTTTAGTACCCACGATAATAATCAATTATTAGAAAACTACTTAAATTTTTGTAATCGTTGGTATTCCACATTTATTAAAACATTATGTTTTTAATTCTTGTTCTTTTCTTGGTTCAAACCTGAAAATGCTCTTGTTCTTTTCTTGTTCAATGACTGTATTGTTGTTTTACATTACATCTAGCAGATAGACTCATAGTTTGGGATTTGTTAGTCTTGGAATATGAAAAAAATAATCTTGATATCGTTATTATTATTTTTTTCACAAAGTTTTACTCTAGTTGCTAATAACCTAGATACCTATCAAAAAACTTATGAGTTTTATTTTGGAGATTTAGATTTGTCAGAAACATCAACCCAAAATGACTTATATAAAGATAATATAAAAATAAAAGAAGAATTAAAGATTCAAAAAAAAGATTCTAGAATTAATGAAGATTATTGTAAAGAATATAAAGATAGTATATCTAAAAAAATTGATCCTCAAAATTATTCTGCACAAACTAAAGAATTAAAAAAAATTACTCAAAAACTTTCAAATAAAATTATTATAGAATTATTACCTGTAATTTTAAGTGATGGATCGTCTCCAGATAGAAACATTGCAAAAGACTATTTTAATACTTTTTATAAATCCTATTTTGACTTTGTGACAGGACTATACTTTTTGCAATTGTCTAAAAATTATGATGTTGGGGCAAAAATAATATTAGAGAATTTTAAAAATTTAGAAAATATGAATTCATCAGTTTTAAGAGGAGAAATTGCAAATTCAGTTGTAACTATAAACAAATATTCAAAAAAGCTAATAGAATGTAATAAATTATTTGGAACTGAAAAGCTTAGCGATACTAGTAAAATTTTTTTTCTACAGAGTGCTGCTTACATTTTGGAGGCAAATAAATCAAAAAATAATATAGTTCCTGAAGCAAAATTACTAGCAAAAGAACTAGTAGATCGCATTACTAATAAAAATCAACCAATTTATCTTTTTGATTATGACATTGTTGATCTTTCAATTATCGAAGTTAGTCAAAATATACCAGATTTAATATCAACAATTACTGACCTAAATACTTTAATTATCTCTGGTGCAAAAGCTAATGACATAGATATTGAAAATATTAAAATTATTGAAAGTTTAAAAAATGAATTATAAAATAATGAAAAATTTGTTAATTATCATAATCTCAATTTTTTTTATAGCCAATACATCTTTTTCTCAGAGTAAGTTTCCTGAGTGTATAAAATTAAACGAAAATACCAATCTTCTTATTGATTTTAAAACCTTTAATAATTGTCACGGAAAGATCCAATTTGAAAATCTCGATATATATGAAGGTGAGTTTAAAAACGGTCAAATGCATGGTGTAGGTAACTATTATAACTATTTTCCAACTAATTCAGGGTATCAAGGAGAATTTAAAAATAATAAGTTTGAAGGTAAAGGAAGATATTTTTTAAATATGAAAGTTTATGATGGGGAATTTAAAAATGGAAAATTTGATGGAGTTGGAACTTTGTACTTTCATGTAAACGTAACGAGTAAAAATTACAAAGGAGAATTTAAAAATGGCCATTTTCATGGAAAAGGAATTTTAACAGTCAATAAGAATGTTTATGAAGGAGAATTTGAAAATGGAGAACTTATTAAAGGATCTGCAACTTTAAATCTATTGGATGAAAATTTAATAGATAAGATGCAAATAATATATAAAGGTGAATTTAAGAATCGTTATCCAAATGGCAAAGGAATTCTCGAAAAGGTTGGTGAAATTTATGTAGGAGAATTTATTGATGGATTAAAACATGGAAAAGGTACGCTTACTTTTAAGACAGGAAGAAAAGATAAATATATTGGAGAATTTAAAAATGGTCTAGCAACAGGAAAAGGAACTTATATTTATGAAGGTGGAGATAAGTACGAAGGAGAATTTAAAGATCTGATGAAGCATGGTCAAGGTGTGTATACATGGAAAAAAAGTGGTCGAAAAAGAGAGGGGAAACATGAAAATGATATTATGGTCGGGGAACATGTATTTTATACCAAAGATGGAAAGGTAATTCGTCGAGAGAAAGATGGAAAGGTAATTCGTCGAGAGAAAGATGGAAAGGTAATTTATGGAGATGATTATGGAAAGGTAATTAATGGAAAGATAAAAATAAAGATGAAAAGTAATGGCAAATTCTACACATGGACAGGAAATGCAAAAAATGGCAAACCGCATGGGGTAGGAGAAATCATTGGGATAGGTTGTTTCGAGTTTAGAAATGGAAGTCCTATTGGAATGACTTTTTGCAATTGATATTATGATTAGGCTAATAATATTTTTTTTAATATTTTTTTTACCAACAACTCTTTTTGCAGAAAAAATTCAAGTACACTATGCAGGATTTTCATATTTAGGAAAATATGTAAGTCAATTATCTGGTATGCCTTTAACAACGCAGTTAATTAAAGAAAAAAAAAATAATCAAAATATAGTGGATTATGCAATTACTAATAAATTAAAAATAACTAATCCCAAAAGCTTTAATATAAGTTTTGATCTTGCTGATCTTGAAAAAGGAAATATCATTATGATGTCTGTAGGAATTTCTAAAGAAATCTTTAGTGAAGAATATAATTCTTATACAAGATCCTACAACAATAGTATTGGCTTATTCTTACAAATTTATTTCTATGATTTTAAAGAAAAAAAACTTATCGCAGCTGTGCCTATTTATGGTGAGGTTAATTTTATTTCTGAAGTAAAAGCTGACAATAATTTAAAACTTAAAAATCTTAGAGATTTTTATGAGGATCAGCTAATAGGTGAAAATGGAGAAAAAATTGGAATTACGCAAAAAATAAAGGAGGTCATTGAAAATTTTGAATTAAAAGAAAAATATAGAAATAGAATTGGTGTTACAAAGGTAGATATAGAGGAGCAGGCTAAATCCGAGATACCAAGTAATATAAATCTTGATGAACTTAAGAATGAAACTGCCCAATCTTTTTCATCCAAACTATCTTTATATCAAGGTGTCTCTATTGTTCCATTTATTGAAGGGGTTGCAATTGGTGGAACTATGAAAGCTAGCGTTGCACAAAGTTCAGAAATTTATGATATTATTCTACCAGAACCAGATTTTTTTATAGAATTAGGAATAAGTAATTTTAAAAAGGGTATTGCTGAAACGTCTGATGTTTCTGATATCTGGCAATATGGTAGTGCAATTAATATTAAAATTTATCAACCTGATTTGAATAAAATATATCTTAATGACCGATTAATAAGAATTACAAATATAAAAAGAGCAAAAGGTACTGAGATTAATCACTGGGGTAAGTTTTATTATAACAACCAAATTCTTTTAGAAGAGCTTGCTATAAATATATCAAAGCAAGATAGAAATTGGATTTCAGCCACTTCTAAAAAAAGAGAATTCTCAGATCAGCTTAATGAAGTAAATAAACTACTAGAAAAAGTAAGATAATTTATATTTTTTTAGTTTAGTTTTATTGATTTAATAAAAAGAAAAAAAATTAATTTATAAATTGAACAAGATTTTTATTTCAAGTAGACTTCAAATGTATTGGGATTACGAATTAAATAGTGAATTAGTTCTATAATTTAGGTTCTATTCTTGGTACAGAAAGTAGAAAGCAAACAGTGCGTTTAGAAGTTATGTTTATCAATAGAAGTAGAGCGGTTCAAAAAAGAACAATACACTCTTAAATTATTTTTCTTTTTCAAATAGAATTAAATATCCGGCACCAAATGTCCATAAACCTAAAGTTAAAAATAAAACCAGCCATTGGACGAGAATAATGATTATATTACTTTCTGAGTGCGTTGTATAATAAATCGCATTCCAGCCATCATTGTTATTTTTTTCTATCATATTATCCAATGCTTTTCTTGGGTTAGTTAATATTAATCCAATTAAACCACCAGATAAAGCGATACGAACAATTTTATTAATTTTCATAAGCTAGCTTAATAAAAAAATTGATTAATTTATACGTTAAATTTTAATGCTTTAAAGTTCAAGAGAATAGTTTTTATAGAACAACTTTTTCCATCCCTATCCTATCCCTGGCTTGTAATCATGTATTAACTGGGATAGTCTATTAGTGCTGTTATCAAAGAGTGAATTGATTGATTGTGCTTGGTCGCTGACCTCCGTGTAAACGAGATGCTCTACCAACTGAGCTAACCGCCCAAAACCAGCGCTACTACTACATCAACAAATAGACAATGTAAATTGATAATTATTGAATACTGGCTTGAGATTTATTATCAGTAGGAGAAATTTTTTCAACTTCAACCCACTCAACTCTTTTCAACTCTTTAGTTAAAGCTATTTTTAAGACTTCATCAGCATGCTCAACTGGAGTAATTTTTATGTCATCAATAATTTTCTTAGGCATATCAACAAGATCTTTCTCATTTTCTTTAGGAATTATAACCTGTTTTATACCAGCTCTATGTGCTGCTAATAATTTTTCTTTTAATCCACCAATTGGCAATACTTGACCCGTTAATGTCACTTCACCTGTCATAGCCACATCTCTTCTGACTGGGTTATTTGTGATTGCAGAAACTATTGAAGTAACCATTCCAATACCTGCTGATGGTCCATCTTTAGGTGTTGCTCCTTCAGGAACATGAATATGAAAATCTTTTTTTTCAAATAAAGGCGGAATAATTCCATAATCTAAACTTTTAGATCTAATAAATGATTTTGCAGCCTTGATAGATTCTTGCATCACGTCTCCAAGTTTTCCAGTAATTTGCATTCTACCTTTTCCAGGCATAATAACAGTTTCAATTTTAAGAATTTCCCCACCATATTCGGTCCATGCTAAACCTGTAACAACACCAATCTTGTCTTCGTTTTCAAGTTCACCAAATTTAAATTTTTGTATTCCCAGATATTCATGTAAATTTTTTAAATCAATCTTCACTTCTTTTTCTTCACCAGTTACAACTTTTTTTACAACTTTTCTTGCAACTTTAGAAATTTCTCTTTCTAAATTTCTAACACCAGACTCTTTTGTGTAACTTTGAATAATTTCTTTAATAATATCCTCAGAAAGTGTCATCTCTTTTTCTTTGACACCGTTGTCTTTGATTTGTTTGGGTAAAAGATATTTATTAGCAATATTAATTTTTTCATCCTCAGTGTAACCAGCCAATCTAATTACCTCCATTCTATCTAATAATGGCGGTAATATATTTAGTGTATTTGCGGTTGTTACAAACATAACATCAGATAGGTCGTAATCTACTTCTAGGTAATGATCATTAAATGTTGAATTTTGCTCTGGATCTAGTGCTTCTAATAATGCTGAAGACGGATCACCTCTATAGTCATTTCCAATTTTATCAATTTCATCAAGAAGAATTAAAGGGTTTTTAGTTCCTGCTTTCTTCATCATTTGAATAATTTTTCCTGGTAAAGATCCTATATAAGTTCTTCTATGACCTCTAATCTCAGCTTCATCTCGCATGCCGCCTACAGAAACTCTAACAAACTCCCTGTTAGTTGCTCTTGCAATTGATTTTCCTAACGATGTTTTACCAACTCCTGGAGGGCCAACTAAGCATAAAATTGGGCCTTTAATTTTTTCCATTCGTTTTTGAACTGCTAAAAATTCAATAATTCTTTCTTTAACTTTTTCCAAACCAAAATGATCTCCATCAAGTACTGCTAGTGCTTTCTTAAGATCAATAGCAACTTCACTTTTTTTAAACCAAGGAAGATCAGTCATCCAATCTAAATAATTCCTGATAACAGTAGCTTCTGCTGACATTGGGCTCATATTTTTTAATTTTTTAAGCTCAGCCATACATTTCTTTTCAACATCTTTTGGCATTTTTGCTTTAATAATTAATTTATTTAAACTTGATGTCTCATCTTTCCCATCTTCAATTTCACCTAATTCTTTTTGAATAGCTTTAAGTTGCTC
>Ga0209384_1001551_pt1 | contig 11791 bp, 10 predicted proteins | sample CoawatmetaG05DNA_FD_187511 | JGI IMG/M metagenome (GOLD analysis project Ga0209384, IMG submission 187511) | Marine microbial communities from the West Antarctic Peninsula - Coastal water metaG058-DNA (SPAdes) (version 2) | ecosystem: Environmental > Aquatic > Marine > Coastal ... | reverse complement strand
TAATTATTCTACCGAGAAATTGGCTCAAGACTATTTGGCCCTTATGAAAAATAATACAAAATAACAGCATACAAATAATCAAGATGGAAGATCGTCAGCATCCAAATAACAGAAGTGAAATTATATATTTTACAAAAGCTAGATCAGCATTAAAGTATGGGCTTAAAATATTAGAACTAAAAACCAATGAAGCAATACTAATACCAGACTTTATTTGTGAATCAGTTATAGCGCCTATTCTAGGAAACTCCTTACAGTTTACAACCTACAAAACAGCTAAGGACCTCAGCCCCTTATGGCCCGAACTAGAATCAGCCATAAATCCTAATACAAAAGCTTTATTAATGGTGCATTATTTTGGGCAGCCCCAAGATATTCCTCGGTTTCAACAGTTTACAAAAAAACATAATTTATTTTTAATAGAAGACAATGCTCATGGGCATGCTGGTACCTTTGAGAATAAGATTCTCGGAACCTTTGGAGATATTGGAATTAGCTCTCCAAGAAAATTTGAAGAAAGCGGGGGAGTTCTTTATGTCAACAGTAATATTAATATCAACGAAGTATTCCACCCATCTTTAACTCTAGAAAAACTCAAAAAAAATACTTTATTATCTAGACCGCTGTTAAAAAAATATCCAAAACTTAAACATAAGCTTAAACTTCTTTTTAAACAAAGACTGAAATATGAGGATCCCAGGGCATTTAGAGAAGCTTCTGAAGACGATTTTTATTTATCACCTGGCAAGATTGAAAGGCTAGAGTCTATCAACTGGAAAAAAACTGCAGATTTAAGAAGAAATAAATATCTTAAATTTCAATCATTAGCAGTAAAGAATGGGCTACAACCTTTATATAAAAGTATTTCTAAGGACTCAAACCCTTGGTGTTTTGCCGCCTATGTTGAGAATCATACTGATGCTATCGGCTGGTTTGACTGGGGTTGGCAACATAATATCGAAGTATTTTCCTGGCCAACGTTAAGAGAAGAACAAATTCTAGATCAGGGTGATGCATTTCAAAAGTGGAAAACATTAATTTGTTTCTCCCTCTCATAGCGCATCATTGAAATGATTAAGATTTATCACACATTTAATAATGAGATTAAGGAAAAGTGGTTAGAACTTGAGCAAAGCAGCTACATCACACCATTTCAATATTATAATTGGCTTTTCAACTGGTCTCAAACAGCTGGCACACAATATAGCTTATTTATTGTGTGCGTGATGTCTGATGAGCGAGTGGAAGCTATTTTCCCTTTAGGTATTGATGAGACAAGAAATATTAAAAAACTCGAGTGGCTTGGCGTGTCTCATGGTGATTATATGTCTCCCATAGTGCGCTTGAATAGCGAGGTCTTATTTAAAGACATTAGCAGTATATGGAAAGAGGTCATCTCCGCGTTACCTAGTTTTGATGTTTTACACCTTGTAAAACAAGTCCCTAAACTAGGAAATAAGACAAATCCATTTTTAGATATTTATAACTCAAAAATTTCAGTAGTCTCACATCAAAGCAACATAAGTAATGGGTGGGAGGCATTCAAAGACAGCACCTCAAAAAAAGTATTTACTGATTCTAATAGACAAAGAAGGAGATTGGCAGAGCTTGGAAATCTAAAATTTAATATCTTAAATTCTCATGAAAACAATCAAAAATTTCTTGAAGTAATGTTTTCTTTTAAAGAAGAAAGGTACAAACAAATGGGAGTAGATAATTTTTTGAAGTTACAAGGGCATCGTGATTTTTATCTAAATATACCATCCTCCATTAGCTCAACTGCAAGCATTCATTGCTCCACTCTTACTTTAGATGGCGAAGTGATTGCTTTGCATTACGGCGTTATTGATAAAAGTACTTTCCTTTATCTAATGCCTGCACACAGCAATAAGTGGGAAAAATTTTCTCCAGGAAAGCTTTTATTAGAAGATCTTCTTCGGTGGAGTACAGAAAATAATATTTCTTTATTCGACTTTACTATAGGCGATGAGAGCTATAAGAAAATATGGAGCAATGAATCTTTTTTTCTGCATGAAACAAATCACCCATTTACAGCCACTGGATATGTATATCTTTTTCTATTAGATCTGAGTCGATCTTTAAAAAAGTTTATTTTAAAACTGTTGAGAAGATCTTAGCCATGAAAGAAATTCTAAAGCTCAGTATTATCCTTCCGGATACTAATCTTTCAAAGCACTCGATGAATTTAATTAATTGGTGCGTAGCAAATCCAGAATTTGAATTAGTATGTTTGATTTGGACGTCTCAAAAAAATAAAAAATCTAATGCTTTTAAAAATAATACTTGGAAGGCACTTTTATTCTTCGAAAGTCTGTATTTAAAAACAATAAAAATAACCAAACAAGACGTTTTAAAGGAAATTCATAAATTTACTCAACCCCAAGAATTTATTTTAAGTTCTGATGAACAAAAAGTTCTTACACAGATAGATAATTTAGAAATCGATCTCCATCTTTCTCTTAACTTGGATGCAAGCTTACAAAGACTAAAGGATACTTCAAAGCTAGGGGCCGTATGCTTCCATAGTGAAAATAACTCTTTAGATCCACAAAATCCTAACTTTTTCTTAGAAGTTTTGACCATGCAAGATAAAACACAATTTAGCATTCTGCAATTTCATCCCAATAACAAGAAACCTGTAATTTTACAGCAGGGCTATTTCCCAACCCACGGCTACTTTTTAGCAAATCAGAAAAATGTTTTATCAAGGCAGAATTTTTATATGCAAAAAAAGATAGAAGAAATTTCTCAGAAAAAAATTTATTCTCCAAGGCAATACGAAAACCTAATCATTGATGATTTACCTTTGTCTCCCTCTATTGCAAATCAATTCAAGTACTTATTTCACTTGATTAAATTACTCTCAAAGAGATTGCTCAACTTATTTACTCATACGGATAAATGGAATGTGGGTTTCTATATGGGTGATTGGAAAGCGCTAGATTTTAAAAATAGTATTTTCTTAAAGAATCCTAAAAACCACTTTTTAGCAGATCCATTTCTTCTTACGGAAGACAATAAAAATTATTGTTTTGTTGAAGATTACGACATAAAAAAATCTAAAGGGTCAATCTGTGTCTATGAGATCAGCAATAATGAGGTAATAAATATAGGCGTGGCGTTAGAAGAAAGTTTTCATCTTTCATTTCCATATCTCTTTAAGCATGATTCAAAGATATACATGTTGCCAGAAACAAATGAAAACAATGACATAAGGCTATATGAATCCATTGAATTTCCATTGCAGTGGAGGTTGGCAAGGATCATTAAATCAAATGTTCAGGCTGTAGATTCAATGATTTTTCAGCACAATAAACTGTGGTGGCTTTTTTCTAATATTAACCCTATAGGAGCTAGAGACACTTGTTCAGAGCTATCTTTGTTTTATGCAGATGATCCAATAAGTGGAGAGTGGACTCCGCATAAGCACAATCCTGTAATCTTTGACCCATCTTCTGCTAGAAATGGAGGCATTGTTTTTGAAAATAATTCTGTATATAGGGTTGGGCAGAAGCAAGTCTTTGGTACTTATGGAGGAGGAGGGTTTTCTGTCAACAAAATAATAGAACTCACCCCTGATAAATATAGAGAAGAGCCAGCACTAATAGTCGAGCCTAACTTTTTTACCAATCTTAAAGGATCACATCATTTTCATAGCAATGGTGCTATTTCAGTATTTGATTTTTTAATCTAATCGTTAATTTGAGCGCATCTAGTAATATTTTTTTATCAAGAGGTATAATTAGATTCATATTTAATATTTATTAGTGCGCACCCATCACCTCAATATGTTTGTTCAATCTCTAAAATAGAAATGGTTACTTCATTTTTTTTCAAACGTAAATCTTGTTTAATTTAATTAAAAGCTTAAAAATAATCCTTTCAAGGGATGATTTTAAGACATTGATATCAATGTCATTAACCCTTACCTTGGTTGCTTTTATCGAGGTTGGCGGACTTGCTGGAATTGCCTTTCTAGTCTTAAATCTTGAAAACCTTGACGCTGTATTGCTAGAGATTGAATTTGTTAATTATTTCTTAAGCCTTGCTGGTTTCCAAGATAAAAATATTCTATTTTTATTTTCTGGACTAATAATTCTTTACTCTATTTTTACAATCATTATTTCTTCTATTTCCATTAGACGGACAAGTATTTTTAGCGAACTCATGGGAGCTAAAATAAAAACGTCCCTCCTAAAATATTTCTTGCATCTTGAGTGGTTAGAGTTTTCAAAATCGCAATCCTCAGCAAATATGTCTAGGATTATTCATGATGGGGATATTGTTGCCGACATGATTAACTTCTTTATGAATCTTTTCAATAAATTTATTCTTGCTGTAATAATTATAATTGGATTATTCTTTTTTAACGCTTCTCTTACATTTGGCCTAGCCCTTATATTATCCTCAGCTTACCTGATCATATTTTCATTATTTAAAAACGAGACCATAAAAAATAGCTTACAAATTACTAAGTATATGGACAGAACTCTGTCCATGGTCACCAACATCTTTGGGTCATTTAAAGAAATTATTTTTTATAATAAGCAGCAAAAAGTTATGACTAACTTTGAAAAGATAGATTCTGCTCTAGCTAATTTAAAAGGTATTAATATGTCTTATGCATACATGCCAAGATTTTATATTGATTCAGCTTTGTTATTGATGCTGGTAGCAGCATCAATTTTTGTTAGTTTTAATGGGATGAGCGCCTCTTCTTTTTTTGCAACGTTATCTGTATATGGGATAGCAGGCTTAAAATTATTGCCAGCGTTTCAGAATATTTTTTATTTCTCTTTTGAGATTTTCTCTCGACTGCCACACTTAGATAATGTGACTGCGTTGCTATCCCAAGAAATTAGTGATGATTCATCCAAAGCAAACAATCCTATTGTTTTCAATAAAGAGATATCTTTTGATAGCGTTTCTTTTGCCTATAAAAATACTGAAAAAAATTCTATAGAAAAGCTTAATCTTAATATTGTTAAGGGACGAAAAATAGCTGTAATTGGCCCCACTGGTTCTGGAAAATCAACTTTTATTGATTTGCTTTTAGGTATGCTCGAACCCAGCTTAGGCCAAATTAGGATGGATGAGGATGCTTTGGGAAAAGATAATATTCAGAGTTATAGAAAAAATTTCTCATTCGTCCCACAAAAGATATTCTTTCTTGAAGATACTCTTAAGCAAAATATAGTATTTGGTTCAAGCGAAGAACCTGAGATGGCTAAATTACAAAAGGCTATTGTAAATTCACATCTCGAAGAACTCATTGATGAGCTTCCAAGCGGCCTTGAAACTAACATCTCTGACTCTAATCAAATGGTTTCTGGAGGTCAGAAGCAATGTGTTGGGATAGCTCGAGCTCTCTATAGAGGGGGAGAAATTTTGATATTAGATGAAGCAACAAGCGGAATGGATCAAGGGCTAGAAAATAAGATTTATCAAACTATCTTCAGCAGCCAGTTTCAAACTTTTATCTGTGTCACGCATAAGCCAACATTGCTTCATAAGTTTGATGAGATTGTTGTATTTAATAACGGCTGTATCGAGGCCGTAGGTTCATTTGAAGATTTAAAAACATCTAATAAGTTTTTACAGTCCATGCTGAGCCAGAAAATCACCTAAACCAAGTTTCTAATTCTATGCTTATAAGCACGCAAACCAATCAAAGTTATTATATTATAAGTAAATTATTAAATTTAATATGAACGAATTTTCAATTTGTGGACGAAAAATAGGCTATGAGCACCCACCCTTGGTAGTTGCTGAGATAGGAATAAACCATAATGGCTCACTTGAAACAGCCTTCGAGATGGTTGATTCCGCTGTGCAAGCAGGGATTGAAATAATTAAACATCAAACACATGTTGTTGAAGATGAAATGTCACAGGCAGCTAAAAAGGTAATACCAGGAAATTCAGATAAATCTATTTATGAAATTATAGAAAGCTGTGCCTTAAGTGAGGCTGAGGAGCATGAATTAAAGAGATATGTGGAGTCAAAAGATAAAATATTTATTAGCACTCCCTTTTCAAGAGCAGCAGCACAAAGGTTAGAAAAAATGGACGTGCCGGCTTTCAAGATAGGCTCTGGCGAATGCAATAATTTCCCTCTAATCGAGCACATTGCTGATCTCGGTAAGCCAGTTATTTTAAGCACTGGCATGAATGCTATGAATAGCATTGCGAAAGCAGTTTCTATTTTAAGATCCCGAAATATTCCATATGCACTGCTACACACAACTAATATATATCCAACGCCACCTCACTTAGTTAGATTAGAGTCTATTAGGGAGCTTCAGAATGCATTTCAAGATGCGGTAATTGGTTTATCTGACCACACAACATCTAACCATGCGTGTTTTGGTGCCGTGGCTCTTGGCGCATCCATTCTTGAAAGACACTTTACAGATTCAATGTTAAGAGAAGGTCCAGATATTGTATGTTCGATGGACTCCAGTCAAGCTGAGGCTTTGATAGAAGGAGCCAACCTTCTTTATCAGGAAAGAGGAGGGACCAAGGGGCCAGTAAAAGAAGAGATTCCAACAATTAATTTTGCATTTGCAACAGTGGTAGCTATCGCTGACATAAAGAAAGGGGATATATTTACAAAAGAAAATATTTGGGTCAAACGTCCAGGAAGCGGGCCAATATTAGCAGAACATTTTAATTCAATTCTTGGAAAGCATTCAACTAGTGATATAAAAAGCGATATACACTTAAGTCAAGCGGACATTGAAGGCTTTAAAAACTAACTATTTCCTACTTAATAAAATGAATGAAATTGGAATTATAGGAGCCTCAGGCTTTATCGGTAAAAACCTATGCATGCATTTTCACAAAGAGAACATAGATTTTGTGGCGATTCATCGAACGAAACCTAAAATTGACCTTCCTTACAATGTTTTAATAAAAAAATCATTTACAGATTTACCTGAATTTAAAAAATTAATTTTTTTAGCTGGACCTGCACATCTGAGCAAAGACCTTGAAGACATACATTATATTGAAAATGCAAAAAAAACTTTAACAGATGCGCTGTCAGCGTCTAATGCTCAGTTTATTTATGCATCTTCAGCGGCGGTATATGGAGATAAAGATACCAAGAAACACTCGGTTTATTCTAAGTTAAATCCTACTTCAATATACGCGGAAGCAAAAATAGCTAGTGAAAAAATAGTGCTTGAAAATAATGGAGTGGTCTTAAGACTGGCAAATATTTTTGGCCACGGAATGAGTGAAAATAATGTTTTATCAAAATTAATTAGGCAATTTAGAGTGGAAAATACTCAATTAGAAGTTTGGGATAAGACTCCTATAAGAGATTTTCTATTTATTGAAGATCTCGTCATATTTTTTGAGCAGCTAATTAAAAAAGAATTACCCAGCCAGATATTAAACGTTGGATCTGGTGTTTCTCACTCTATTGGTGACGTTTACGAGGCACTAGTAAATGTTGGATTGGCAAATAAAGTTTTTAAAAAAGAGGGCATTCCATTATTGGAAACAGAACCCAATAAAGAAGTATCTTCTATCAAGTTAGACATAGAGAAAACAAAGAATGCTGTTGACTGGGCGCCCAGTTTTTCTCTGCATAGAGGTCTCAATAAAATGATCTATCAAAAAAAGCTGTGAAAAGGATTATTGCTGTTTTTACTGGCAATAGAGCAGAATATGGTCTGCAATATCCTGTTCTCAAGGCAATAGAGTCTAATGCTGATTTAGATTATAGGCTTATTGTTTCCGGCGCACATCTTGATAAAGACTTTGGCCAAACGATTCAAGAAATTCAAAAAGATGGATTTACTGCCCATAAAATTATTGAAATTGATTTAGATGAATCTAAACCAAATGCAACATCTCATGCCATAGGCACAGGAGTTCTATCAATCTCTAAAGCCTTGAGTGAGATTAAACCCGATATCTTTCTTATATACGCTGACCGTTTTGAAGGTTTTGCAGCTGTAATAGCATCTTCTCAAATGAATATACCGACAGCTCACATAGAAGGTGGCGATATAACAGAAGGAGGTGCATTAGATGACTCCGTCCGTCATGCAATGACCAAATTGGCTCATATTCATTTCACCACAAATGATCAGGCGACCAACAGAATTTTAGCGATGGGAGAAGCCGAGTGGAGGGTTCATACTGTCGGCTTCCCCGCAATTGATATGATTCAAGATAATAACTTTGCCACACCTAGTGAGATTTCTGCTAAGTATTCTCTAGATCTTGCGCGGCCAATTATTTTATTCACCCAACACTCTGTTACAACAGAATTTGAGAAAGCAGATCAGCAGATGTTAGCTTCTATAGAAGCATTAATAGAACTGTCACAAAAAGAAATACAAGTGATAGTCACTTATCCAAATAATGATGCGGGTGGCCGAGCAATTATTAAAGAGATACATAAAAATCTCGACAGCCATCTAGGAAAAAACCTTCAAATACATCAGTCACTGGGAAGATATAATTACCATGGAATTTTAGCTTTGGCTCAAAATAAAATCTATAGGGTAGCTTGTGTTGGAAACTCTTCTTCTGGCATAAAAGAAACTCCAGCATTTCAATGTCCTACAGTTAATATCGGCTCAAGACAGCAAGGAAGGCTAAGAGCAGAGAATGTAATTGATGCAAATTATAATAAAGAAGAGATTATGCTGGCAGCACAGAAATGTTTTAATGATGACCAATTTATAAATTTATGCAGAAACGTCATAAATCCCTATGGCATAGGCGATGCAGGTAAAAAAATTGCTTCAATATTGAGCTCAATAGATATATCTCCTCAAAAGATACTTAGAAAAGAAATGACTATACAAGGAGAAATAAATTTGGATGGGTGGTTCAGATAGATACTCAAAAAAAAATTAAAAATGTTCTTATCGTCGGCCTCGGAAGTATTGGTAGAAGACATCTCAGATTGATAAGGGATCAAATACCTAATGCTAGGATCTTTAGCTTAAGACACAGCGAAGAAAAGTTATCAGAAGAAATCCCTGGCATAGAAAAATCATTTTTTAAAATTGAAGACGCGATATTGGAAAAACCCGATATTGCAATTATCGCAAACCCAGCCCCCTTCCATATCTCGACTGCGATAAAGTTAGCAAAGGCTGGCATTCATCTGCTAGTAGAAAAACCTATCTCTCATAATCTTGAGGGCGTTGAAGACTTAATAGAAGCTTGCCACTTAAATAATATTAAGCTAATGACCGGCTTTAATCTTAGATTTTTATCCTGTTTAAATTTTTTTAAATCCACTATTGAGTCACATATTATAGGAACAGTTTTATCAATTCGTGCCGAGATTGGGCAAAATTTAGAAAGTTGGCGTCCTGGCTCAGATTATTCCAAGGGTGTGTCTGCAAATCATGAGCTGGGTGGCGGAGTTTTATTAGAGCTGAGTCATGAAATTGACTATCTTTCATGGATTTTTGGTGAGCCAAACTGGGTGATGGCAAGTTTATCAACCCAAAGCAACCTTAAAATAGATGTCGAAGACTCAGCTCATATTTTAATGGGCTTGGAAGCCAAGGCTTTTAATGACACTCCTATCAGCGTTAGTTTAAACCTAGACTTTATAAGACATGATCACACCAGGAGTTGTTATGCTATAGGTGAAAAAGGAACTATTAAATGCAATCTTCTTTCTAACAGCGTCCATATTAAAGAAAAAAATAAGGATTGTTGGACTGAAATATTCAATGAACCCTCTGAAAGAGACATAACTTTTAGCAAACAAATAAAAAATTTCATTCAAAGTATTGAAAATGGAGAATTACTTAAAGCTACAGGAGAAGATGGGTTCAAAGCTTTAAAAGTTATTAATGCAATAAGGATTTCAGATAAAAAAGAGAGAAAGGTAGTTATATCTAAATGAAGTACATATCAATTATTTGTGTCAGGGGCGGCTCTAAAGGCTTTCCCAAAAAAAACATACACAAGCTTAATGGAAAATCTTTGCTTGCTCGGGCTATTGAAATAGCTAAAGATAATAAAAAAATATCACGAGTTATTGTTTCGACTGATTCAGAAGAGTTTGCAAGCATAGCCCTTGAGAATGGTGCAGAGGTTCCATTTATGAGGCCGTCAGAACTTGCGGAGGACGGCTCTCCCGAATGGCTTGTTTGGAGACATGCCATTGAGTATCTCGAAAATGATGGGGAAACTAATTTTTCTTTGGTAGTGTTACCGGTGACTGCGCCACTAAGAAACACATCTGATGTTGATCGCTGCATTGAAGAATTTGAGTCTAGCGAGGCTGATTCTGTTATAACAGTAACTGAAGCAAATAGGAGTCCTTATTTTAATATGGTCAATTTGGACAATAATGGCTACTCATCATTGGTAATAAGACCCAGGGATGTGGTGACTAGACGACAAGACGCCCCAGAGGTTTTTGACATGACAACAATAGCTTTTATTGTTTCTGCTTCTTTTGTAAAACTTAATAATAACCTTTTTGAGGGTAAGGTCAGATCAGTTATGATTCCAAAAGAACGCTCGATAGATATTGACACGCCTTATGATATGGAAATTGCTGAATTTTTAGCCAAAAAACTTGAAGGTGCAAAATGAGAACATTAAATCAACTAATGAGTCTCAAGGGTAGAATTGCTCTTGTTACAGGCGCGTGTGGTTTTTTAGGGCAAGCTATCTGTGAAACCCTAGCAGAACAAGGATGCGATTTAATATTGCTAGATCTTCCTGGAGCTAAGTTTCAAGACTTAAGAGATAAAATCTTAAATAAATATGAGGTTAAAGTATCTTCTTTGGAAATAGATTTAGAGGACCCAGCCTCGAGGTCGGAAGCCATAGCGCAGATTCTAAATGAGAACGAAACACTTAGCATCTTAATAAATACCGCAGCCCTAGTAAGCACAACTCCACTAGAGGGTTGGATAGAGCCTTTTGAGAGTCAATCCCTTGAAACATGGGATCGAGCTTTAAATGTTAACCTCAGCTCAGTTTTCCATTTTACGAGAGACTTATTCCCCATAATTAAAAAAAGTGGCCATGGCTCGATTATAAATATTGGATCAATCTATGGAGTTGTTGCTCCAGATTACTCAATATATGAGTCTGCAGGTATGGGTAATCCAGCTGCATATGCAGCCTCCAAAGGAGCTTTGGTGCAGTTAACAAAATGGCTTTCTACGACTTTGGCTAAAGATATTCGAGTGAACTGTGTATCCCCAGGGGGCATCTTAAGAGGTCAGCCAGATAGCTTTATAGAAAAATATAAAAACAAAACACCCTTACAAAGAATGGCTACTGAAGAGGATTTCAAGGGAATTATTGCATATCTTGCATCTGACCTTTCTGAGTATGTAACTGGCCAAAATATTATGGTGGATGGTGGATGGACCACCTGGTAGAACACGGAGATAAACCACGAAGTTTAGGCACTTAAAAAATTAAATTAATTATGAGACAGACAACATTTTATTTTTCAATATTATTATTGTCATTACTGAGTGTATTTGTAGTATCTAGCGCCTCTCAAGCAACCGTCCATTCAGAAAAAATTATCTTAGGTTCTGGCTGTTTTTGGGGGGCTGAAAAAGGCTATGAAGCATTGCCAGGTGTTATTGATGCAGTGTCAGGCTATGCAGACGGTGAAGGCATTAAGCCGACCTATCGAGAGATCACAAAACTAAAAAATAAATACAATGCAAACAACCATGCTGAAGTGGTAGAAGTTACGTATAACAAAAGTATTCTTTCTACAGAGAACCTCCTCATTCATTACCTAGAATCAC
>Ga0209384_1001547_pt1 | contig 11825 bp, 13 predicted proteins | sample CoawatmetaG05DNA_FD_187511 | JGI IMG/M metagenome (GOLD analysis project Ga0209384, IMG submission 187511) | Marine microbial communities from the West Antarctic Peninsula - Coastal water metaG058-DNA (SPAdes) (version 2) | ecosystem: Environmental > Aquatic > Marine > Coastal ... | reverse complement strand
GTTCCTGTATGATTTATATGCCCCCAACATCTTTGCAAACGCAATTATTGACCAATTCGTAGCTTTACCATTCTCCTGTTTCACTTCCCTTGCGACATTTTTAATGGCCTCCAGTCCACTGTGCTTCACAACACAGTTGCATACGTCCGGTTGGTGACACTGTCACACTATCAAATGGTACCCTGCAATATGATTTATTTTGTTTGTCCATGTATGTACCTTTGTATTAGATGATTGAAGGCATCAAGATATTCCGGATCTTGTTCCTCCGGTTCTATCCTCTTCATTTTTTTTAGTTGCTCTTCTAATGAACTGTTGGTCACATTACCGAGAGAGTATCGTTCCACTCCAGGACGACCAACGAACCCAGCATCCATGTAGGAGAATATGTCACCATTGGGATCAACACACACCTTTACCTGCGGTGCCTGGGTGTCATTAAGTTCCTTGTGCGTCACTCTGACTAGTTGGTCGAAGACCCCATGCATAGCATTGGTCAACCCGTAGCCATAATCAATCGTGAGATTGTGATGGGCATTGACCTTCTCATCAAATGTCAACAGGGCATCTTGCAATTTGTTTCTATCCTCGACCGTGAATCTAAATGAATGATCCTCTCTTAAAGAAATACTATCTGCTCCGCCTATGTCTATTACGTACTCGAGTATTGTGTCCAGCTTGTCTATGTTCTCCGGCAGTACTACATAATTCAAATACAGCAGTGTTCTGTCTTTCCTCTTGTTGTAATTGGTTAAGTTTGTCTTTACTACTTCGTAACCTTTGGCATGTTTGGTTGTGGCAAATGTTTCCTTGTCATCCATACCATACAATGAAACTCGTATGTTTTCAAGAGAGTTGATGTAAGGATTTTTACGAAGCATCTTGTCGTTCAACAAGAAGCCATTGGTCACCATCCGCGACACATAACCTCCATCATGAAGATCCTTGCATATCTTTCCGATGTACGGACTAGTGAGTGGCTCCAGCCCCCCGGTAACCCCAAACCTATGCTTGTCAGAACCATCGTCTTGTTCTATCAGCTGGCTAAAAATATTCTCACTATCCTTGACCACATAGTCATAGTTCCTGTTACAGAAATGACAACTGAACATGCAACTGGTTCCAGGATAGAGATTTATCCTGTATGGATATCGATAGATGCCGTCAATAGCGGCCTGCATGGCACCACTCTCTATAATTGGTAATAGTGTTTTCCAATACGGGGTCTGATCAATGGTAGCCATTGCAATTAATTATTGGTAAGGATCTTGTGGTCGACTGTGTTGTGGTATGTCTATATAGATTTATCGTTACACTGTTTGCATCCACAATCAGGACAGTCCTGGCATTCGCCACATGATCTTTTACAGTGTTGCTCACACCCACAGATTTCACAAATGAACTCGATCATCTACTTGTCCTCAGTGTTGCCTAGTTCTTTTTTGTCCTGGCAAGGTGTAGGATTAAACATACAACCTAACACAGTGCTAATAGCCTCAAGGTTGCCAATGGTATCCATCTCTGTTGGTACAGTGTTTACTTTTGGTTTAGCACAACTGGTCGCACCAATCCCAATCAAAATTAATGTTAGTAGTATAATAATTTTTCTTTCCATGTCTTTGCTCATGACAGTATTTACTACCGGTCGTTGTGTGTATCTAGCGTGTGTTTATGATGATGTTTTTTGGAAACCTTCGGCTACCTTGCCGGCGTTCGGACCTGACTTGATCACATACTTCTGTGTACCACTCGCACCGGTGTTCACTTCTGTACGAAGATGTCTCTGCAGGAGTCTCTCTTTGGATGCTCTCTGCTGTTTAGCTATTGCTTCGTTTATTGCTTTTGAATCTCTCATAATAATATTGTATACGATATTTATGCATTGTCAACAGGGCTGATATGCGTATAGAACATAGGTCCAGTTTTGCTATTAGATGTTTGCAAATACCATACTTATATTGTATAATTCAACTGAAAAAGAACCAAATGAGAATATTGATATTAGGCGGACATGGATTTATAGGATGTCACACATCAGATATATTAAAACAACAAGGCCACACGATTGGCGTAGTTGATTGTTACCACCAGTATTATACGTTTCCTGACAAAGAGTATTTTCCAATATTACAAATTAGAAAAGATCATGCAAACAGCGATCAAACGTTTGTAGGCAAGATAGAAGATGAGTCGTTCATGGCAACAGTTTTCCAAGAGTTCAGACCCACAGTTGTGATTCACCTAGCAACATATCCTAACGCCAAGATGGTAGCAAGGAATGTAACAGATGCCACGAACAACATGGTAACAGCAACAGCAATAATACTAAACCTTTGTGTTAAATCTAATGTAAAACGTTTTGTGTTTGCTTCAAGTTCGATGGCTTATGGAGAGTTCAACGGAAAGATACCAAACGAAACAGTTGCTTGTAACCCAAACACACTGTATGGTTCATACAAACATCAAGGTGAACGTATGTGTCAGATATGGAACAGAGAATACGGATTGGAGTATGTGATAATGAGACCTTCTGCACTGTACGGAACACGTGACATGATTACTAGAGTTATAAGTCAAATGACAAACTCTGCAACACAACGAAATCAAATAACAGTACAAGGTCCCGACAACAGATTAGATTTCAGTCATGTTACAGATGTCGCAGATGCATTTGCAAGAGCGGCAACGAAAGAAGAAGCGGCAAACGAAATATTCAATTGCACTAGAGGATACGGAAGAACAATACTCGAAGCGGCTGAGTTAGTTAGAGATACCTTAGGCAAAGGAGAGATACAGACCAAGCCACATGATCCTTTTTATCCTAACAGAGATACACTTAACAGTGACAAGATTAAAAAACTATTAGGATGGAATCCAACTGTTGATATAGAGCAAGGCATACCTGCATATATCGAGTGGTTCCTACAACAGGAGTGTTACAATGAAAAATAAAAAAATATTAGTCTTCTCGCCACATGCTGATGATGTTGAGATAGCTATGGGTGGCACAATAGCAAAGCTATCCAAAGACAACGATGTAACTATTGTTACTTGTATAATACCAGAAGAAGACAGACAAGGCAAGAAAGATAACTTAATGATAGCCAACAGAGGTATCGAACAAGCTAAGTCGGCAGGAATCCTAGGAGCACAATTACACTGCATAGATATAGATGCTTATAAATTTACATACAACAGACAGTACGTTAAGATGTTCGATCAGTTGATAGTCTCACATGAACCCGATGTTGTGTTTAGTTGTTGGGAACATGACACTCATCAAGATCATCAAACACTTGCAAAAATACTTTACTCTGCACTACGTAAAAATAATATTACATATTACATGTACGAGTCAACAAACTTAGGCGGTGGACTCGGTGGACACCAATTTAATCCTACAGTGTTTGTAGACATATCAGGATTACCATTTGAAAAAAAAGTAAAAGCATTAGCACAATATAAATCGTACATTGGTAATGTTACCGAATCTATAATTGCCAGATCTAAATACAAAGGTGGTATAATTGGTGTGGAGCATGCTGAATCATTCCAAGTAATTAAACAATTAGAACTATAGATATACAACTACACTTGATAGCTTTTACCATGCGTGTGTGTAGCTCTATGCACGTTTAAACGGTAGACATACGGTGGTTTATAGTGTACTATATAAATGTGTTAACGGAGGCCCCTTTAGCTCATCTGGTAGAGCAACTGATTTGTAATCAGTAGGTGGTCTGTTCGACTCGGACAAGGGGCACCACTAACACAACTCTCAAAACAAACGCTATGCTGACTTTTTTGGTAATAGTGGTTGTTTTGGTAAGTTTGGTATGTTTGGGGGATTAGCTCATCTGGGAGAGCGCCTGATTTGCATTCAGGAGGTAGCAGGTTCGATCCCTGTATCCTCCACCAAATGGGGGTGTAGCTCAGTTGGTTAGAGCGATCGCCTGTCACGCGATAGGTCGAGGGTTCGAGTCCCTTCACTCCCGCCACTACAAGGTCCCTTCGTCTATCGGTTAGGACAGCTGGTTTTCATCCTGCAAAGGGGAGTTCGATTCTCCCAGGGACCGCCAAAAAGAGTGCCGGTAGTTCAGTTGGATAGAATGTTGGTTTCCTAAACCGAAGGTCGCATGTTCGAATCATGCCCGGCACACCATAAGCACACAATAATTACTTGTGTGAAACACGGACACTACACAGACAGAGAACTACCAGAATCAGAACACGGATACAGATGCCGATCCTGGGATCCAATGCCGGACGGCAAGAAGAACGTCGTGGTGCTTGGATGCTCTCACACTTTTGGTCAAGGTAGCGATGATGATGAGCATTGGGTACATTTTTTATCACAACACAACACAAAACTGTTAAGGTACTGGAATCTGGGACAACCGGGTGCAAGTGCTGACAAGATTGTGCGTATACTGTATGGGTGTGAGCAACTCATTGACCCCAGGATAGTGATTGTGTGTTGGCCCGCATGGAGCCGTAGGGAAAGGCTAGAAGCCCATACAAAAAATTTGATAGGAAGTGACGAGGAGCTGAAATTTGAGAATGATGAGACAGACAAAAATAATTTCCTCAAGAATGTTTTCTTTGTTGAGAAGTACGCTGAAAGGAATAACTGCAAGGTGTTCCATTGTTTCGCACAAGATCCGTACCATGAACACATAAAGGATCTCAATGTACTGCAAAAGTACACAATCAAGAACTGCTGGCCATACTGGGACAAGTTCACGGCTAGGGATCTACATTCCGAACCCAGCCTTGCCAAGGACGGAGAACACTACGGTGTTGAACACCATGAACGTTTTGCTCAACTGTTCTTGGAAAGATTTGGAGTCAAGTTAAAATAATCATCTATAGATATATTACGTAACATATCCTGCCTCTTGATAAAAGATTCAAGCTGTTCGTTGTTGTCTTCCTCCACAGCTATCTCTTTTGGAGACATGTGTTTGGCAAGTGTTGTGAATCTATTCTTATATCTGATATTCAACACGCTTGGATTATTTAGAAATGCCCAGTCGTGTGGTATGTTTTTGTTCTTCGCAAAATTAATTATCTCAGGTAAGTTTTTTATGTTTAAACAACTCACAGTAGTCCAGAAGTCTAATTGTAGCAACTTATATTTCTCCTGCAATTTCTTGTAAGCATCTACGGTCTTCTTGTAGTCTATCCATTTAATAGGCCACCTAGTGTAATCATGCACACTGCCTATACCGTCTAGACTCATGGTGACTATGACCATTATGTTCCTCTCCAGTACATCTTCCAATTCGGAAATCATTCTAGAACCATTAGTGTTCATCCTCACTATTTTTGTGTTTACAGGCAGTTCACCTAACAGCTTCCTATAATTCTTGCTGGCAGTTGGCTCCCCGCCGTTGACATCAAATTCAATAATCCTTTCCTGTGGTAGTTTCTTAAACACTTCGAAGTTGTCCACACGAGGATAGTCTCTTGATTCCAGACTGCCTATCTTTGTGCTGAGCCCGGCGTTGCAGGACTGGCAGGCACTGTTGCACACATTGTCCAGCACACCACCCACTATGAGATAGTCCTTGCGTATTGGGTGTAACATCTTGTGCCTTGTTATGCTGTTGGTCCTTATGCTCTCGCCCTTGACCCTTTCAGATTGCTCACACCTTACGCACTCTGCAGGCCACTTGTCCTGTGACATGGTGTCTCTGATACCTTTCATCCATTCACTGTGTTCCTGTTCTTCAAAACTTTCAAATCCTTTTGCGTTGACCATGTGTCCGCACTTGCCCACGGAACCGTCCTGGTTAAGTCGCACAAAGTGATCCAGCCTAGGGCAGTGCATGTCTGTATCCTTTAATAAGTTCACCTATCTGTATTGTTTTGTTGTAGTGTTCCGTTAACTTGTAGTCAACTTCAACAAATGATCTCAGTAGTGCCACTGCTACTTTTTTACTTTTGTCTTTGTTCACATGTTTATTGGTTATTTTTTTTATGTCTCTGAAAGGTTTCAACGTAACTGTGCCTTTGTAAAACTTATATAGATGCAAGAGCCACATGTACTGTGGTGCAAAATGTCTATCGACCAATCTGCCCTGTTCCACCAGTTCCCAGGTCTCTTCAACGTCTAGGTTGTTCTGTTGACAGTATTCGTTGAGACCAGACACAAAACGATCACCGGGATCTCTGATCAGGATATCTATGTGTGTACATTTGGCAATTTGTTCGTTGGTGTATTTTTTATCAGCCGCGGCCACTAGACTGGTTGAGCCAACTCTGAATATGGGATATATCACGTGGTCACCTATGTTGAGTACCACACAGTCTGTGTTCAACAGTTTGTTCCATCCGGATAACATTACACCATGCCCTGTTGTGCCAACACTTGTTTGACATAATCTTCTGCAGTCATGGCATCCGGGTCACTGAATGATTGTGTACGGACATTGCCAGGACGTATCAATTCCATCTTAATGTTACTAGGTTGGAAGTTCAGTTGGTGATGCGCCAACTCCAGGGACATCTTTTGATTCCTGTACTGCATGGATTCTCGCAGTGTTATTCCATTAATGTCTATGTCATGATCCTGTTCACACAGTTTGGTTGATATGTTCCAAATGTGATGTACCTCTTTCATGGGTTGCCATCTGTGCCAAATTTCAAACAGCAGTTCCGTCTGGGCGTAGAAACTTATAGCATTGTTGATCAACAGGTCACAGGGCTCAATCAAGTTGGCCGTGTGTGCAGTCCTGCGTATGTTCTCCCCATCGCTTCTAGATATTCCAACAATCTCGTGTCCACGTGCAGACAACTGTTCTGCAAACGCTTTACCAATTCCTTTTCTGTGTCCAGTTATTGCTATCTTCATGTTGTGATATTTAAAGTCGGGACTTCCACTATGGGATTTTTCTCCTCGCCCAGGTAAGGCCATATGCTCCGTAGTTGTTTACGATAATCTGTGTGTAGAGGATGTTTGGAATTAAAAATGTCCATGTCACTAAAATTGGTAAACACATTCCAGTCTTCCATTTTATTGAGCCAGACCCTGTCAGCATTATATTTTTTGCCCAACTGTATTATGTCCTCCATCTCGTGGTAGTTGTCTTTCTGCACAACGAAGTGCAGTATGAATCTAAAGTTGTGTTTCTCTTTCAACTTGGATATGCATTCTAGGTTTTCATTTATCTTCTCCCATTTGCCACCCAACCTCAATTTCTCATACGTTTCCTTGCTCGCACCGTCTATGCTCACTCCCAGTTCCTGTAGGTTGTTTATAACATATGGAACCTGTGTGTGGAACTCCCGGAACATCAATCCATTGGTCAGTATGGAGTACTTGATGTTGTCCCGTTCGGGTGTCTGCTCCATGAAGTGCCTGTACACGTGCGAAGCAAATGGATCTCCATCTGAACCTATGTGCACCTGTATTGGATGTTTGTAGTTGTACAACCATTCATTGATACTGTCCGCAAGTTTTATCCCGAGGTTATAAGCAGAGCCCTCCTTGTGGAATATCATGCCCTTCCTACAACTGGGACATCGCAGATTACAACTGTCATCGATGGCGAGCCTCAGATGCTGTATGCGATCCGGCTGGCCATGCAACACAGCACCTGACTTTATGTATGAACACTGATGCTCGTTGCAGTAACGATATGTGCCGTCGGTGATGGAATCCTGTAGATGTTGGTGCATGTCACTGCCAATGATCTCCCCAAGTGATTTTATCTGTAGGTTACCTATGCTTTGCGGTAACCAACTGGTACACTCACAGGCATAACACGAACCCATCTTGTCGATCAGTATGGTGTCTTTGGGACGAGGGCACAGGTCCTTGATCTTTAAATCTTTTTTGGTATTGATGTTGTATTGCTCAAACAGTCTCGGGTTGATCATACACGTAATTATTGTAATTCTATGCCGCGATTCACGTTTGTGGATAGTGGTAGCTGTGTAATTCAAAAAGGGTAGGCCGGCTTTACGCTGTAAAAAACGCTTCGCGTATTTTCAAAAAAAACGCTTTAAAAAAGTTTTACCAAATCTCTCAACACTATAAGTATTTGCATGAATGCAAATTACCAAACAGAAGCATTAATGCGTTTTCCGATAGGGTATGCTGAAGATAATCAGAATCCAACCGAAGAACACACAGATCAAGCAGTACTAGAAGCATTTAAAACCCCTGCACCGCAATACGTACACAATAGAATATGGTTACCACACAGAGATTCGAGAGGAACAGAGATTGTAGAGAAGCTATGGAAGTTCTACACCGAATATACTACCACAGCGTTAGCAACACGTCCTAGCAAAAATTCTATTTTTAATTGTGGCCACGTAGCAATATTCATGTTAGTACCAGAAGACGATAAAACAATAGCAGAAGCAAAGAAGATGAAATATGATGTTTTGCCTAAAGAAATATTCGAAGATGGAATTTTTAGAGGTGACCTTGCATTAGACACTCACACAGAGATTGCTAAATTTGGCAGGTACTATGCTAACTGGAATTATTCTGCGGCGGATAGATATTCAAGACACTTACACAATCAAGGATACGATGTAGGACATTTATCCTGCGGTATACTAAGTCCTAATAATTTTAATAAACTTCTAGGCGAATACCTACCAGAAGGTCCAGTACATCCTATGATAACAGTGTTTGCCGGAACTAAAGCTAGTGCTATGAGACATACCGGAATGAGAGACAAGTATACAACCAAAGACATTGCTGGCAAGTCATATATGAATAGTCCATGGGACAAGACACAAGATAAGTCAAACTATTTTGGCAAGACAGTATTAAAGGACAAGTATCCTGCAACAGCACACGGTCTAGTTAAATGGAATGCTGACAAGTCAGGTGTTACCCCACTAACAGATGAAGAGTTGTTAGAACTTAACTATATTAAATATGATCAGAAATGGCATGACGCACCTAAACAAAAAGCATTACTCACTGGTGGAAAGTTTACGTATTAATAATTTTTGATAACGTATTTGTTAATAAGTGTTTCAACACTAGCCTACACTCATAACCTGCACCATCTTTTTGTTTTGTTGCAAAAGGAAAGTTAAAATACTTTTGTAATATATTCTTTTGAGGTTTTACATATGCCATGCTTTCTAACTGAACACCAATCGGCATTTGGTGTACTAAATTAAATATCCTTCTATCAGAATATATCGAAGTAGTCAACACACCTGTTTGATTTTCAACATCTCTATTATAGAGAGCAGGCACAGCCATCTGTGAAAATTTTATTTCCCAATCGTTAATCCACTTTCCATCATACGGATCTCGAAAAGGTCTAGCGGGTGACTTACGTCCGCCATATGAGTCTTGATATCTTTTTCTATGCTGTGGTGGTACACATGCAAGTAAGAAATTGGGAACATGCATAAACATTTCGTCAGCACATTGTCCATACAGTAAAATATCAGGTTTTTGTTTTAGTGAACATACTTGCATCACTGTGGGCACTGTGTCTAGGTATGACAGCATAGGATCACTAGCATTTTGATCTGTTATGTTGCCAATGTCTTTAACATCGAACAACTCAAAGTATATGCTCTTGTTGTTAGTACGGTACTGCTCGATCATAACTTGTTTAGGTGGCAACTCTTTTAATGTACCTGTCTCTTCCGGGTGATACATTATTCTAGTGTCTGCTTCAAAGTATTGATCCTGTAGTGTAGAATCTATGCCCTCACTGATTGATGAGCATATATTTCCGTACTCACTTTTGATTACATCACTGTGCTGTGTCATACACTCGTGTATTCTATCTTCTAGTTGTGCTGTGCTCCAGTCTAATTTAGTTTGTAGTGACTGCAAATTATTTTCTTGTGTGTTATAAATTTTTATAAGACGTGTGATGTTGTTGTTATGTTGTAAAATATGATCTCTAGGTATACTGGCTGTGTGTAAGAATACAGTACTATCAGATGAAAACTTGTTCCAGTCATCGATGTATTTCATATTCATAGGATCTTTACAAGCATACATAGGTGCGCCTTCTTCCCATCCTTTAGCAAACTTTTCAATACTGTTATGATCTATATCTTGTTCTTGCAACGGTAGTGATGCTAGATTGTTAGTAACTGTTAGACCGTCTCGTGTGTGATAGTACACTTTAGTCTGACAGAAGTAATCTATCCAAACTTGCATTTTGTCTTTCCATAAAATGATAACACAGAACTTGCCGTTGGCATCTTTTATACTATTATTTTTTATAAGTTCTTCGAGGTTTTGTTCTATGCTGTAACCAAACCACAAACACAAACGTTCACCGTCTGTCCATGTTCGCACGTCATCGTCGTGGCTGTATTTCCATTTGCCAAAACTGTGTGATCCTTCTATGTGATCGGAAACTATAAATTTCATTCTGCAAAAGTTTCGCCGGTGATTTCTTCAAGTTTACGTATCAATCGTTCCATGTTAACTTTTGTTTCATTCCAAACTACAACAGGACCAAATTTAGATAGACTGTTGCTGTTGTCATAAAAAGCATAGCCATCGGTAGCTTGTTGCTCTGATACATAGAATCCGTAACCTTTATCAACTTCTTTGTTTGAATTCTCAGCGTAAAAGGCATAATGATTGTTAAACTTACTATTTCCTGACCCTTGATTATTGATGTGTGTTGCTGACTTAATCCCTATTGCATCTATAACTGTAATGTCGCTGTTTTGTCCAGCTGACTGATTAATCATAGTCTCTACTAGTTGTGCAGACATTGTTTGTAAAGTAATAGCAGAGTCGCCTGTGTTTTGTACTGATACACCGTGAGCAGTGGCCATCGGACCACGTTTGATTCCTGATCGTGTATATGAGTGTCCAGCCATATCAACACCAGAATTGAATATAGTAGCTCTTGGTCTAAAGTCTGAGCTATCGTCGAACCCGTCTGTTAATGTCGTGCTAACATTAAAAGCAGTAGCATATGTTTGATCTGTTACCCCTAGTGTCTGTTGTAAGTTTACACCTAACACTTTTACGTTATCTTGTGAACCATAGCTGTGTGAGTAGTTGGGATCTTCATTCCAAAACTTACCAATGCTGATACGTCCTTGGTCGTCTGCTTCAATTTTATAATTATCCAATGACATTAGAATCCTTCTTCATACCAAATTCGATACCTGTTACTTTAATAATCACTCTGACTTTGTTACTAGTATTTTTAGTCCAGTGTAGTGACCGCCATGTGTTTATTCGTAGGATGTCTCCTTTTTTCCAATTCCAATTTCCGGGATTATGAAAACCAATTACTTGACCATCGACTTGGTCATCACATGCGATTAACAGTTGATGTAGGTCGACTCCCGGATTTGCAAGTGAGTGTTTAATCTTTTTAAGCCACGGAATATTTTCACATACACCTTTAAGGTACTGACCAAGTAGATCCATATGTTTCCGTACTTCTTCCCCCGGCTTTTGTATTTGTAATCTGCATTTAACAAATTTTAAATTAGGAAACTGTTCTTGAGCCCATTGCAATAATCGATCATCATACTGCACTTGATATTTTGATTCGACACCTAAGAACTCTGTTGGTTCTCCGTCTGGGTTATTATTCATGATATCATTAATTAGATCAGTTGGTATACTAACGTTTCCGGGTAATACAAATCCTGGAACAGCTGGATCATGCAATTCTAGATACTTGTCGTACATATCTTCAAACGCTAGTGTTTGGTACCAGTCGATATATTCTTGTAAAGTTTGGCTCATCGTTCTATTTAATTACGTTTGTTTATGGTAAGGATATTCTTGCAAACACTTCCTTACAACATCTTTATACAACGGATTTCTCATTCCAACTGCATTTACTTCT
>Ga0209384_1001538_pt1 | contig 11879 bp, 21 predicted proteins | sample CoawatmetaG05DNA_FD_187511 | JGI IMG/M metagenome (GOLD analysis project Ga0209384, IMG submission 187511) | Marine microbial communities from the West Antarctic Peninsula - Coastal water metaG058-DNA (SPAdes) (version 2) | ecosystem: Environmental > Aquatic > Marine > Coastal ... | reverse complement strand
CAGTACCTGTAACAGCTACATTTTGGTTAGAGCTATCTGCTCCGTAAGTGTTGGTTGGGTCAATTTGAATGGTAAAAGTGTTTGTGGAACCTATAAAGTTGTATGCACCTGTAAAGCTATCTGCCCAAATATCACCAAGGAATTTATTGGTCGCACCAATCATATTGACGTCAAGTGTCATACTTGTTCCGTCTAAATCGAAAGCTGTAAGACTACCTGCACTAGAACTAAGACCTGCAATAATGTTTGATATGCCTAGCTGTTCTAAATCTATATTAGCTGACACACCGCTTTGATCTACGAATATTTCGTTATCTGCCGATTGAAGTGATACAGTCATCATCAACACAATCAGGCTCTTTAATTTCAATTTGTTCATTCCAAAAGCTCCTATCGTAACCGATATTTATAATTTCTAATACGGCAGCCTCTATAGCTTTCATAAGCGCTATTGTTGCTGATTCGTTGTTTGAGTTACCTAACTCAATTTCAACTAATTCTGTATTTGCCTCAATAAACCTGAATACGTCTTCTGATTTACCGTAACTAAAAACTGTCTTTTGTGTTAATACTTCTATAAGTATTTCACCAGTTGCGACTGATACCATACGAAGACTAACTGTTATATTGTCTTCTCTATACTGAATGCTTGTTCCTATTCCTAGATACCTAGCACCCATCCCACCCGTGGTCAAGTTACTATCATAACTTATTACAGCACCTTCTAGCAAGACACCTGCAAATAGTAGGGGTGGAACGTTTTTACTTTCATCGTCTTTTGCAAACTTTTCTCTTGCCGATCTAATTAGCTGTCTTTCTTTTACTAAGTTATCTAAGCCAATCCTTTCAACCACTCTAAAAAATTGGCCATCTCCTGCGTGTTTTAAGGCCCTTATTAATAGTGCATTTGGAGACTGAGTTATAGCTGTAGAGAACAAAGCAAACGAGCTATTACTTTTACGTTGTCCTGTTTGATCTGTGAATGATGTTGGATATACCGCTACTATAGGCCTACTAACAGGTATGTTTACATTTTTTAATTCTTTTGATTGAAGATCACTTATCTTTACTACATCACCTGCTTTGTGTCTTTGATCTATAGTATCTTGATACTGATCAAAGATTGAGCAGCTAGATATACTAAAAAGTAAAGGAACCCAGAGGAATCTTGATAGTGGTAATTGTTCCATCTGCTTCGGTTATGGTTAAAGTTAGGTATGTTCCGTCTGAACTGTAAACTATTGTATTACCTTCTAGGGTTATAGTTCCACTTGTTTGCGGTGTTTCACCAAATAAATTAGCAATTAACTGCCTGCTTAATTCAGCGTATACACGACTCTCAAAGTTTCTTAGAAACCTTTGAACTGTAGAGTTTTCTTTGTCTCTCTCAGCCTCTTCTAAAGCTGCCTTAATTTCATCTTTAATAGTTTTTCTTCTATTAAATTCCTGGTTTTCAATAGTTAAATAATGACTAGAGGTATTCATTCCATTGAATGAAGGAGATTTAAACTTGTGTGTAATCTGATCTGCTTGAGAGTTTTGAGCTATTATAAAGGCCATCATAATACCAAAAGCAAAAACTAGAAAAGCAAATATTCTTACTTTTGCTGCTTCTTCCTTATCCTTGTCAGTCTTTTCTTTGGTCATCTCTGTCCGCCTTAGCGATCTTATCAATGTTAATTAACTGTGGAACGCCTAAAATAGTTTTAATCATAGTGTCTTGTCTTATGATTTCATTATCTAAAGACCTAACCCTGTCTATCAATGCTACTAAAATACCATGCTGACTGTCAAGTTTGCCACCTAGTCTGCCTTCCATAGAATTGATAATTGTTCCTAGCTTTTCGTCTAAGACATCTACCTTAACTTCCATGCCATCAATTATCCTGTTGATAAGCTTCCATACAAAAGCTCCTAGTCCCAAAGCTGCTGCTATAGGAAAACCTAATTCAGTTATAAGTTGAACAACCGCGTCCATTAAATCAATCTAGATAACATTACCGTTGCTAATATAAAAGGATAAACGGCCCAAATCATGTTTTCTAACTTATCAAAGCGTTTTGAGCCATCTTCTAATCTTTTATCAATACTTTTATACAAAGCTTTACATTCTCTTTCGTGAGACTCTATTGCATTTAAAGCGTCTTTAGCAGTAGCCATTAGTCGCCTATATTGTCAGTAGTTATTTTAGCTGGTCTACCTACTTTCTTTTTTTTAACTTTTTTAGGAGCAACTTTAACTTTTACTTCCTCAGTGCCAATAAAATTATTCCAAAACTTTTTAATAAAGTTCATGTTACTTTTCCTTAGCTTTGCCTATGTTTAAGGCTAATAAATCTATAAATTTATAAAGTTTACCAATCCAAACATCGTCTTTTGGCGTTGGTGTTGAAGCAGCCACTATTGAAGCAACCGTTACTATTGTGGTAATCCACATAATCAAATCAATCATTATTCTTCTCCTTAGATTTTTTATCTTCAGGGTTTAATACTTCAGAAGCTTTTTCTTTAGTAGCTTCTATAAGAGCCTGTTGAAATACGTTAAGACTAGCCTGAATTTGATCTAACTCAAATTCTATTCTAGCTTTTTTACCCGTCAAGTCTTTACATTGACTTGTTAGATACCTTTGGTTAGGGGTCATTTCTGACTCCTTAAATTCTACACCGTCTACTGTAATAGTAGAGTTGTTGACAGTTTCTTTATTTTCCATAAGTTACTCCTTTTGGGTTTATGCACACTTGTCGGTGTGTTGGTTTATAAATCAATTCTAGTTACCAAGGCACTCCCCACGCTGTTGGTGGAGTTTTGCTTTTAGTGATTTGTGCTGCTACTTTAGTTTCTACTTCAGTAACTTTTTCCGAACCTAGTGTAGCTTTTACCCAAGCTCTTACATTAGCTTCTGTAACACTAGCATAAGCTTTATATCCAGCAGCACTAGGGTCTGGAGTATAAGATTCCATTCCTGCTACTGTACCTGTATGAGTTACTGCTGAGTCTCCAGAGCCTACTACTTCAGAGTTTGTACATTGCCATGAAGCGTGTACTATCCCTTTGTCAGAATCGTTAGTGTACTCTGTTTCTGTTATTTTCCATGCTATTGCCATTCTATTCTCCTTTTATGTTTAGCTTTCTAAAGCTGTTATTCTCGCTTCTAATTCTTGTATAGTTTTTACCAGTAGTGGTACTAACTTGCCTTGGTCTATGCCTTGGTAGTTAGGTTGTCCTTCTATACCTTTATTGTTTGTTTCATCTTCTGCCGTAAATAACGCATCTTTAGTGCCTGAAATAGCTTCAGGTACTATACTCTCAACTTCGTGGGCTAAGAAACCATCCACTGTTGTACCTGCATCTTTAATAAAGTTAAAGCGTGAAGGTTTTAGTTGTTTTAGTCTTGTAGTTGCATCCCAGTTAGTTACTACGTTTTCTTTTAGGCGGTAGTCGGACGAGGTGTTATAGGTCGTGCCACTAGCATTTACTACGACTGAACCAACGGTATTTGCACCATCATGCTTAAACACCATAGATGTATGTGTACCAGAGTGACCTCCAATTGTCATTGATACGCCACTGGCAGTGTTTATATTTACAAAATTATTTTGTTGTGGGTATGTTGTGCTTGAAGCACCGAAAAATATCTCATTGCCAGACCCTTGAACAAAAAATGCATGAGTTTTAGCTGAAGATTCAACTCTAAAGTCCATGTCGATTCCACTTTCGTTAACTATTGTTGAAGTGTTTGTAAAGTCTAAACGATTTCTTGTAGTACCACCCACCATTGTAGTAATAGTAAGCTCTCCATCTTCAGACCCATCAGCAACATCAAGAATATAATTATCTATTCCTGCTAAGGTAACAGTTTGACCAGCATTATTTTTACAATCAAAAGATATTGTTCCTGCTAAATCATTGTTTGCTGGTGAACCAGAGTTTCTAAAAAATCTAAGGTTAGGACCAGCACTAGCATCTCCATCTGTAGTTGTTAAAGTTAAATTATCTGAGTTACCTGCTAAAGTAATATTTACATCACGAGCGAATGTTGCACCAGCACTAAATGCTGCGTTACCTGCATCTGCCATATCAAGTCTAAGGGCAGTAATAGCAGAGCCACCATCATTACCATCAAATCTTATTCCTAAATTTGAAGAATTACCTTTTATATGAAGGTCATTATTATCTGTTAATATGCTTGAATGTAGAGAACCGTTTTTACTAAAAGCAAGTTGAACTGCATCGGCTGTATCATCTCTACCAAGATTTAAATATCCCGCACCTAGTTCTGCTACATTAGCATCGGCTGTTGCTGCTCCAATACCTACGGCTGAAGATGCTCCTACGCTTAGAACGCCTGTGGATAACACTGTGCTGTTAAAAGTAGCTGCTCCTGCTGCTGACATATCAAGGATGAGAGCATTTATCCCAGAACCACCATCGTCCCCTGAGAAGAACATGTCTTTATCTTGACCTAAAGTCTGAATAACACCATTATTACTTCCGTCTGTTGAAATTCTTAATCCTGCACCTGCGTTAACTGCTCCTGGAAAAGTAGCTGCACCTGCATTTGTTAAAGTCATGGCAGAAACATTATCAGTAATGTTTGACCAGAATGTACCATTATTATCTGAAGTAAAGCCCCATTTTTTAGCAGACACACCTGTTCTCTGATATGCAATAGAGGTACTAAACACATTAGCTATTTCGAGAGGGTATTCTGGACTGCTATCTCCAATACCTACATAACCATCCGAACCCTGTACAAACAAAGCGTGTGTTAAGTTGTCTGATTCAACTCTGAAGTCTACATCTGCAGAACCTTCATTAACAGTAACAGCCGACGAACTCATTCTTATATTTTCTATAAAAGTTGGGGCTGCTCCCGCACTTGCACTTGCTGCTGTATAGAAGGTATGTATTCCCGCTTCTTGGACATGCTTACTTGATTCATTAGTTTCAATTGCTGCGTATGTACCAGTATCTGAGTCAATATAAAGATTGTCTGTTATCATGGTTCCATATAAACCACCGCTACCAGCTCTTTCTGATATTATTGAACCCTTTTGTCCAAAAAATATTTGTGTCCATGTAGTATGTAAATCTGCTCTTGGTGTTGCACCAAAACCAATTCCGTTATTACCACCATCAATTACAAAAGCATTAGTTGCACCATTAGATTCAACTCTGAAGTCTAGGTCAATGCTACCATCATTTAAAACTGTTTCTGTTGGTAAAATATCTAGTCTTGCTCTTAAAGTACCTGCAACCATAGAATTAAAAGCAATTCTTCCATCTTCCGTTCCGTCACTAGCATCTTTTATTTGATTAATAATTTCTGAATAAATTACATCTTGACTGTTATCATTTCTACCTTCAAATTGTATTTTACCTAACTGGTCACTGTCTGCTGGAGAACCACTATTTCTATATAATCTAAGATTAGGTGCAACATTAGCATCTGCATCTGTAGATATAAGTGAGAGGGTGTCAAGGTTATCGGCTGTAGAAATTGTTGAAGCTGCGTTAGAAGCAAATCCACCATTAAATACTGTGGCTGCTGTTGTAGTAAGAACGCCTGTAACAAGGGCAGTAGTTGCCATATTTACAGCACCGTCTATATCTACTACGTCTAAATTGGCTGTTCCATTTACATCTATAGAGCCTTCTAAGTCTATATCGCCACCAACAGTCATATCATCTGTCACTGTTAGATCATCTTGTACTTTTAAATCTACTACACTAAGACTAGCAAAAGCGTCAACTACTGCTGCACCACTTCCTGCTCCGTCTAAATAAACTGCTTTTGTATCTCCTGGAGGAATAGTGATGTTAGCTCCACTGCCTTGGGAAATAATTATGTTTTGAGAACCACTTGTACCATTTTCAATAAAATGCATTCTGCTAAGAGTGTTAGGAGCAATCGTAATTGTACAGGCTGAATCTAGTGTTCCTGTGTATTCAAGATACATGGCCCTTCCAGGGTCACTAGCTCCGTCTGCTACTGTAGTAGTGTGAGTATCAGCATTAGTTGTAATGGCTTCAGTGCCATAACCTAAAGCTTCGCCAATGAGTTCTAAATTTGTGTTTGTTGTCGTACCCCAAGTTCCTGCGCCATCACCTGTTGCCAGTTCATTTAGTCTTAGGTCATTTACGTATGTTGATGCCATTTCTATTCCTCTTGAAAATTATATATTATTTATGCAGCAACTTCATTCCAGTTAGGAGATTGTGTATCTGTTACTGTAGTATAGGACGGACTTTGACTTTCATCAACTAATCCCCAAACATTAACATCTGTGGTTCCAGCTGTCATTGCCTCTAAAGTATTTAAAGTTATAACGGCTGCTGCGTTAGGAACGATAGAACCAACAGCTGATGGCATGTTAAAACCAACTACTGATATATTATTGTTTGTTATTAAAGATATGCTACCTATTGCAGAAGTAGCTGCTACTCCTGTTGGGACTACGTTAGCTTCACCATCAACAAGAACTGATAATGAACCTAATGTTCCTGCTAAACCTGGTACTGATGCTATTGCTTGAGCGTTTACGCCTGCAACTGGAGCGCCAACAGTAAGCGCAGATGGAGCTGTAACATTAACGGGCAGATCGCCTTCACCAAAGCCTAATTGACCCCAGGTGCCACGACCCCAACCGTTTAGTTGTTGAGCCATTTTACGCTATTCTTATAATCGCTGTCGCAGCTGCCTTTGCTGGAAATACTACTGTAAAATCACCTGCGGTAGAAGTTTTATCTCCACCAAAATCTATAGTTGCTACTGATTTATCGCCATTTGTGTCGTTATAGATCATACAGCCTCTTGCTGTAATTGTAGCTGTACTAAAGGTTAGGTCATTAAAGTCAGTTACAGCGGTAGTACCTGTAGCAGAAGGTGTTACGTTAGTTAACGCAGAACCACCTGAACTATAGTTAGTGCCACTTGCTTGACCAGTTGTAGTAAAAGCAGTTGTAGTAGCTCCCAAAGTTGCTGAACTTGTATACAAGGCTAACTTAAAACTGTTACCACTACTGTTAGTGAAGTTATGAGTGCCTGTCAACAATTCTGTTTTGAAGCTTGTTGTCAATGTTGATGTTATTGCCATATTAAATACCTTTAATTATTTTTGCCAAATCCTCACTACCCCCTTTAGATAAATCTTGAATTAAGGTAGCTTTATAAGATTTTAAAGCATTTTTGATATATATCAAACATACTTTATATATTAGGTCTCTATAAGCTCTGGCTTGGGCTTTAATATGCTCTTCATTATCATCTGAAATACCTACTATTTTGTCCGTAAGTTGCTCTGCCCAAAACTCAGGAGGATGGCCTCCAAACTGAGTTGTAGCTATTTCAACCATTCCTAATTGTGGCAATCCATCTGGTGTTATTTTTATTACCATTTTTTAGGTTCCACAGGTTTATCTTTCTTTATATGAGTGTCATATCTGTCCATTAAAGTTGGTTCTTTAGGTTTTTCTGGCTCTTGATACTTCATAGCTTCACTACGTTTCATACTTTGTAGTTTGCCTTCTTCATCTGACATAACCAGTAAAGGGTCATCTAAACGATGATATCCGTATAATTTATCTTCTGCTGGAACTGCTGCATCGAGTAGGTAACTAGAAGATGCAACCTCAACTTTCATACCTTCACTCATACATTTGCTTAACCAAAACTCAACACAAGCTCTACCAGCTTCTGCAAAGTATAAGTTTCCTTTATAACCAAAATCTACGCCAAATAACTGTATATGAGCAACTTTATTGTATAAAGCAAATGCTATTACATAGGCAACAGTATTATTAAAGTAATGGCATCCCCATTCTTCTAATACTTCATCTATTGGATATTCAACCAGACCTGGACATCTATCATCTAGTTCACATGTGTATATTGGACCTTGATGTTCTTTTAATACTTTTGCCATACTATTAGTTTGGCCTCCAGCATCATCTGTGTCTAAAAATCTAGACGCTGGGTCCATCATAAATACTCTATCATGAAATATAACGTCAGAAACTGCGTTAATTGCCCATACTTCATCAAATTCTGCACCATGGGACTTTGCCATGCAGTAATCAAACCAACTCCTACCCATGCCCACAATGGCTATATTCTTCCCCTCAAGCTCCTTGATTGGGTTCATCTACTTCTCCTTTTTTTTAAGTTAACTAACTTGCGATCGAAGGGAATCATAACGATATTCGTCTCGTCTTCCTCTTGCTTCGGCTCGTTCTTTTATTCTTGCTATTTCTTGCGAGAATCTATTTTCGTAATTTGCTAATATATCTGGCTCACCTTTCATAAAGGTATGGCCTTCTATTAAAGACGCGTATAGCAGCGCATCTCTAGCATTAACAGATAACCACGTCCCTGCGGTATCTGATACTAAACTGGTTGGTCTATATAAGTAATGTAACTCTACTGTATAGTTAGCGTCTGGTATTGGAGCTAGTGCTATTGTTGAACCAGAGCTAGTTGATGTTGAATAAGCTTTATCGTAATCTGCATAATACTTTGGCAATCCTCTTTGTGATGTATCACTTAAGTCTGGAGCATATTCTTGCATAAAACTTGGATGTTTCTTTAATAAGAAACTAAAATCATTAGTAGTTGAATCTATAACTGCCAATGAAAAGGTAAGTAAAAAATCTGAAGGAGCAGTTAAGAATCTATTTCCTGCTGTCAAAGTTCCTTGAACATTCTTACGAAATACATCTTCTTGAACTAAATTAAATATTCTATCTTCAGCATTTTTAACAAAATCTGGAATAGTAGAATTAAAAGTAGCCTCATCATTATTGAGGTAGTTTTGAATTAATGTTGTTATTTCTGAATAAGTCATAATTAATTAATTGTAACCTCTCCAACGGATGATGTCATCGTAAATCCTTCTATAGAACTGCCTAATATTTTGTCATTATTTGACAATACATAACCAAATCCTACTTCAAGATCATTACTTGGTCTTGGTTCATATAAAGATTGTGGGTCTGATACTACAGGTTTTGGTTCTAGTTGAGGGTGTTTAGTTTCAAAACATTGTGAACAGGTTTTTAAATTATTCCATTCTTTTTTAAGCTCTAATAACTTGTACTGAAAACCACATCTATCACATAAAGCTAGAGCAAATTTTCCAGAAGCGTAAGCCATTATCCTGTGTAGGGTCTAATTCTAAATGAAGCCCTATCCTCATCTGTAGAAGAAGCTCTGTCGAATTCTTCTTCGTACATTTGTTTTAACATTTGTGTTTTTTCTGGGGCTTTTTTTACTGATATGTAATAAGCCAAACCAGCTGCAAAACAAGGATAGAACCTAAAAGGCATATCCATAGTGTTAAGAGCAGTATCTGCATCGTCCATTCTTACTATCTTATTAAAAACTAATACGTCTGTAGAATTTTCTGGAGCAGGCCATATTTTTAATATAGCTGAGTTTTGCTTGTCAAGAAAAAATTGAGATGGTCTTCCTGTAGTTGATTTGGTAGGAATATTTAGATACTCACTACGACTTAATCTTCCCATAGACAAATCTGTTGTTGTAGAGCCTTCTACTCTTCTTAAACTGCAATCAAGAACATCTACAACATTAGAGTTTAAAGTGTAATTTAACGTGTTTTCAATAACTGTAAGAGTTTCCTCTTGAATCGTCCATTGATTTAAACCTCTGTTAGCCCATTCAGCCAACATAAGATTAATAGATCGTTTTGCAGTTACTAGATCATAACCAGTACGAAGTTCTAGCCCACATCTTTCAAAAGCTTCTTCAATAAAATCAGCTACATTAGGTTCAAAATTTGTGCTATTTGATGTTGTCATTATTTCTTCTTAATTTTTTTTAAAGACTTTTCTATTTGTTTAGCTTGTTTTGCGTGCAACTTAGAAGCGCCTTTTAGTTCTTTAATTAGTTTTCTTTTTGCTGTTATGCTTAATTCTGTCATATTAATCTTCCTCTTGAGCGTATAAATTGTTAAATGTTACATTAGGGTCCATATAGCTCTCATGTTGTTCTGCTGAGTGTGTCCATTGCGAAGGCATAAAGTCTGGCGCTCCTTCACCTACACGCCATAAAGCAGGATTTGTTGCCCTTACTCTATTATTGGGTAAGGCTACAAAGTTACCAGTATACTCGCCAGCGTCTGTTAAATATAACACATGTGATTGCTTATGTTGAGCAGGGTCATCTGCTATTGAGTTATCAGTATAATCTACAGTAAATAAATATTTACCTGTGTGGAATTCACCACCTATCTTACACATCCAAGGAGACGAGCTAACTCTATCCAAAACCACAACAGAATGCTCGTGACTTAAACAGTCCCAAGGTTGGGCTAAATGATCTTCCATAGGGTCTGGCCATTCTTCTAGAGGTATATCTGCTACTAAAGCTTGAATAGGCATTCTAGCCCACATAGCACCGCCATGAACGTTTTGCGCGTCTTCTTCATCGTCTATCTCACACCCAGTAAAAACTACCTGGAATGATAAAGACCTATCTGGCAATGTGTTTACAGCTATAACAAGAGCATGTAAATACTCTCCATGATACTTGCTATGATTTGCTGTAAATTCTTTTCTTACCCAGCATTTAAACTGAGGTATATTAGAAATTAAATATGACATAAAGGATGTAAATTAAACTTTACCGCCTTTGGCCATGTATTTAGTACCCTTCATTGACGCTCCACCTTTGGACATATATTTAGTACCTTTGGCTGCTCCGCCCTTAGACATATACTTAGTTCCTTTGGCTGCACCACCTTTGGACATATATTTAGTTCCTTTGGCTGCACCGCCTTTGGACATATATTTAGTTCCTTTTGATGCAGGTCCGCCCATTGCGTATCCTTTAGTTCTTTTAAACATTATTATCTCCTTTAAGACATTGTAGTTCTTTTGCGCTTGCTACTCATTACCTTACCACAACCTTTTGCAATAAATGAATTAGCTGGCCCGCCAGAACCTAGTTTTTTTCTTGTTGGTTTTGCTGTTTTAGCAGCATCTCTAAAATTTTTTGCGGTAGGAGCGCCTGGAGTACCAGGTTTTCTCATTTTTTCTCCTGAACCTTTAGCAATTCTATCTTTTTTTGCTTTTATATTTGCGTATAATCCTGTTTTTGCCATTAGCAACTCCAATCTTTGCGCGCCCAGTAGTTTGCACTACATCTGTCGCTTTTTATTCCACCACTTCTGGCGCAATAAGATTTTTTTCTAGCAGCACTTTCTTTGTGCATACCCATTTGTTTATCACCAAAAGTAATTCTTTTTACTCTACTACTTTCACTACTACAACCTTTAACAAAGACTTCTTTACGTTTTTTACCGTATCCAGGACTATCTTTTGAAATAGCCCTGGGTTTGTTAAGTGTTACTGTCTTACCTTTGTATTCAGCCATTTTTAGGCATAAAAAGCAGTCATAGAACCAAAAGTTGCAGTTGTATAGTTTATGTACAAACCACCATTAAATAAAATTCCACTATCAGGAATAGTAATATCTCTAGTTACTGTAGCAGATGCAACAGAACCTAGTTTAAAAAGAGTTGTACCTGATTCTGAAGTATTTACAAAACTAACATTACCTGCTGTTCCAGAACAAACCATGTTTATTCCTTGTAGCCTAGTTCTTCCTGCAAAAACAAAATCTGCAACTGCTGTGTTAATACCAGCAGAAACATCACCTGCTGGATTACCAACAGCTGTTATTGAGGCTATTACTCTAAAATATTTAGAACCAGTAGCTGTGCCTGCATTGGCGCCTGTAATGGATTCTGTTTGAGAGTCTCCATTAACATCAGTACCTACTACAGTAAATGATTTAGCTGCATCATTACCAGCAGAAAGAATAGTTACAATCCTTCCACCAACATTGGTAACAGAGCCTC
>Ga0209384_1001537_pt1 | contig 11883 bp, 17 predicted proteins | sample CoawatmetaG05DNA_FD_187511 | JGI IMG/M metagenome (GOLD analysis project Ga0209384, IMG submission 187511) | Marine microbial communities from the West Antarctic Peninsula - Coastal water metaG058-DNA (SPAdes) (version 2) | ecosystem: Environmental > Aquatic > Marine > Coastal ... | reverse complement strand
AATGCTACACCAATAACGTCTTGGTCCCAAGTAGCACCATAGCTTGCATAAGAACCGTGCCATATTTTGCCATCATATCCCCCATAAGTATAACGCAGACTTGAACCAGCATTATTTGTTATAATGGGTATTTTTTCTTTATCAGTAGGCATCACACCAATCATTGGAAAATTTCCACTAGAAATACCTTTAGCTTCAAAATACCATTTACCACCCATTGCTTTTGTAATCGCAATACTACTTGCACCACTAAAGTATTTATTCGTTTGAGTAGATTTTAAATTTCCTTCACTATAAGTAACAGGGGCACTTGCGTCAGATAATAAAGGATTCAGAGTAGCAAAGTTATTCGTAGGGCTGTCAATAGTTACATCACTCGCCACTAAATTATTAACAGCGTAATGATTGTCGTTACCACTTGTATCCGCACCTATACCACTTGAATTTTGACTAGTGCCTACTTGTTTGAACTGTAATCTATAACCATTAGTACCAAAAGTAAGTCCAGCAGTATCTTTAGGAATCCATATGTCATTTTTAGTTTCACCGAAAGAGGATGGTGTTAGGGCTGTGCCATCTATAAAGTTTATTTCAGCTAAGTACCCTCCAAAGTAAAGGTCTGGAATATGGTCTCTTCTGCCAATAGCGTGTTGAACAGCGGTATTTATTCCACCATCAGAGTTTTGTGCTGGATAAGTGTTTACTTGAGCAGTACCAAGAGCATCCTCAACACCATTAAAATAGAACCTAAGTCTGTTAGCGGCTGTTCCTTGAGTTGTATCTAACACAAACAAAACGTGATACCACGCTGATAAGTCACGAGTCTTATTTGTGCTATATCTTAATGTTCTTGTTCCACCATAAGTACCATCAAATCCCACAAAAGATTCAGCATTGTCTATATATAATGCGCTAACTGCTGTTCCACAGCTAAAAACAGATTGGTCATTATCATTTAAACTTTTTTTAACCCAAGCACTCCAAGACCAAGTTTTAAGATTACTAGCAGAACTAGGAGTAAAACTTAAATACGATGAGTCAGTATCACTATTAAACCTTAATGAGTTACTTATCTCAAAGCCATAAAAATCAGTGCTTGGATTAGACATCCACGCTGTTGAACCAAAAGGACCACTCATTATGATGCATCCGCAAAGGCTAGCTGTGGTGCGCCAAGGCATACTTTTCCTGCCGCAATTACAACGTAAGGAACAATATCTATAGAACTAGCGGCAGTACTAAGTACTATAACTGCTCCACCTGCACAAAAATATTGATTACCTACAGACAGAACTCGTGATCCTGTACCATCTTGGATAAAAGATATAAAGCCTGACTGTCCTACTTGCTCTGTGGTTGGGTTAACTAATGTAGTATTACCTGTTAACGTCAATACAAAGTTTTGATTAGCAGAATAGTCTAGGGTTACGTTACCTGTGTTACTTGTATCAGTATCTGTATTAGCAACGGCTGAACCACCAATTCCCAGATTACCTGCGACAGTTACGTTTGTTGTACCAGTAGGTATCTCAATTACATCTGCGTCTGCGTCATTTTTAATTGTTACATCATTAGTAGAGCCTTGACCTGTAAGGATTAAGCCTTCTGCGCCAGTGTAACCCATCGCGGCATTATCTCCTGCCGCTGTATCTCCGTCTGCATTTACAGTTGAAGCTGTTACAGTCCCAACTATGTCTACATTTGTAGTGCCTGTTGCAATACCTAGAACTGTAGCATCTGCGTCATTAACAAGAGTTACGTCATTAGTAGAACCTTGACCTGTTAGTATTGCGCCAAGTGCCGCTGTATAACCTAAAGCGGCAATGTCTCCTGCCGATGTATCTCCGTCTGCGTTTAATGTAGAACCTGTTATATCGCCTGTTACATCTAGATTTCCTCCAGAAGAAAGAGTCATTTTTGTAGCGGCCGCTTCAGACGCACCCGTCATAAAGTTTAAACTAGTCGCATTGCTCGAAGAGCTAAAGTCACCTTCAGAAATAGCTTGAATAGCCGCAGAAACGAGAATAGCGTCTGTGCCTGTTCCCTCGTCTGGAGCCTGAAAAGAAATCTTACCAATAACGTCATTAGCCGCAATATCTGCTTCTGTAGTTTGTAAAGTTAAATTTGCAGTACTGTTATCTCCAGTTCCTGGGTTTTTAATAAATAGACTTGGCACATTTAAATCTGTAAACGCATCAACAACTGCCGCACCACTTCCTGCACCATCAAGGTAAACTGCCTTAACATGCCCAGCAGGGATTGCTATTGTAGCCCCAGAGCCTTCTTTAATAATTACACCAAAGCCACCAGTCGTTGCATTTTCAATAAAATGCATCCTATTTATTGTATTAGGGCCAATTGTAATTGTGCAAACACTATCTAAAGTTCCTGTGTATTTGATATAAATAGCTCTTGCTTGGTCTGTACCTCCGTCTGCCACTGTGGAGGCATGAGTGTTAGCGTTGGTTGTTATGGCCTCTGTGCCGTAGCTGAGAGCCTCTCCAATCAATTCTAAATTAGTATTTGTTACTGTTCCCCATGACCCAGACTGATCTCCTGTGGCCATCTCATTGAGTCTGAGGTCATTTACATAGGTACTTGTCATATCAATCGATCCTTATTATGCTGTTCGCCCCTGCCGCTGGGAAAACAATTTGAAATGTACCGCCTGAGACCGTAAAGTCTCCACCAAAAGCCAGTATAGCAATTGCCTTATTACTATTAGATGAATTGTAAATCATAGCACCATTAGCGGTAAATGACGCTGAAGTCCAACTTGGGTCAGCCGCGTCAAAGCAGGCTTTAACGCCAGAGATTGTAACTGCTTTTGATGATAACGTAACACCGCCAGTTGCGTAACCACTACCATTGGCAACTTCATTTATTCCGCTACTTGCGTATGCTGTAGTGGCCGCACCTAAACTAGCAGAGCTAGTGAAGAGAGCTATTTTTATTGTATCTGTAACCATCTGATGTTCTTCTTTTAATATTTCAGATTTAAAACTTGTACACATTGCTTGAGCTATAGACATTATATTCCTCCATTGTATTCAGCAGTGTAATCTCTTAGCATCTCTTGCTGGAATAACTGAACTGATTCATCGAATTGCTGTTTATATAAGGTTAACGTATTTGCGTCTTTTAGGAAAGCAGAAGTTTCATAAAGGCAAGCCGCCAATAAAAGAGCCTCTGCATGATCACCTAACCACGTTGTAGTATTGCCAGATGTTAAGCCTGCCGCTGGAGCGATAAACTCAACGCTGTAAGCAAGAATTGCATCAGGTGTTGGCGCAAGAGTTATAACAGTTCCTGCTGTACCTGCCGAACTCGTACTGTACATTATTGGCGTTGCTTGAGTTGTCGAGTTCGGCCAATAATCTCTTAGGTAGGAATCTACCCTGTGATCTAGAAAGCTAACAACATTGCTAGACGTAATAGATACATTCCTAATCATTCTTGCACTTGCCACTGTGTATTGGGTTGTACCTACAACAAGATTTGCCGCTGAGGACGTAAACCTAAAACATGGCAAGTTTGGCAATCTTTGGTAAATCATTTCTTCAGCTTGGCTAATAATTTGATCTACAGATGCTGTTAACTCAGAAGAATCATCCTCTGTAAAATTTTTAATATTAGATACTAATGTTGCGTAATTCATTTAATCACCCCACGGCCCTTGACCCCAAGTTGAGTTGCCCCAACCTTGTATGTTAACTGCTTCTGTTCCTGTTGCTCCTGTGCCTGCTACTCCAGATTGAGTTATAGACAATTGCATGTTTCCATCACCACTTTCACCAAATCCTCCTATTGCACCTGTGCCTGCTACTCCTGTTTCAGTAATTGTTAGCTGAATGCTAGTAATAACGTTTGTTAATGCTGGTGTATTAAGTTGACCACCCATGTTACTGTGATTTGTACAATAGTAGTAAAGAGTTGGTGCGCCTGAAGCAACTGTTATCTGTGTGTAAGCACCAGACGATCCTGGAGTTCCGTTTGTCGTTACTCCAGTTGTGTATTCTGAGCCACCACCATGAGAACCATTAGAAGTCGTTGAGAATCTTAATGGATGTCCTGAGTTGCTTGAATCAGACTGGTCAAACTTATATGTTGTTCCTTCTGTAATACTTATTGTCAGGGTTGGCCCACCAGAGTCTATGTAATATCTGTTTCCTGATCCTGGATTAGAGACTGTAATTGCAAAAGGTATAGTTCCTGATGCTGGGGTATAAGATGTGCCACCCATGTTGCTATGATTTGTGCAATAGTAATAAAGAGTTGGTGCATTTGAAGCAACTGTAATTTCAGTATATGCACCAGCAGATCCTGGAGTTCCGTATGTTGTAACTCCAGTTGTGTACTCTGAACCGCCACCATGAGAGCCATTGGAAGTTGTTGAGAATCTTAATGGATGCCCTGAATTACTTGAATTAGACTGGTCAAATCTATAAATCTGGCCTTCTTGCAGATAAAGTTGTTGTTGAAGAACAGAGTCTATGTAATATCTGTTTCCTGATCCTGGGTTAGAAACAGTTACTGAATACTGAAGGTAAGATGCAGAGGTTCCAACTGCACCTGTTGCGGCTACTCCTGTTTCAGCAACACCTAGAGCAACTGATCCTATTGCACCTGTTCCTGCCACGCCTGCCTCAGCAAGTGCTAATTCTCCTACATAAGTTCCAATTTCACCTGTGCCTGCCACGCCTACTGGAGTAGCTTTAACATTTACTTGTATTTCTGCGAATGTTCCATTGCCAACTTCACCTCGTCCATTCATCCCAATATTAGGAAGATCTCTAGGGTCAATTGTCCAGTCTTGCGTAAATCCAACAAAGAAAGTTACATTGTCAGGATCGTTATCTGGGCGAGGCTTAAATAAAGCTGTTGCGTCTATTATATTTTTTACAGGATTTAACTGTGGCTGTTTAGGATCAAACTCTTCAGGCTCAACGCGCAAATTATTCCAAGTAGTTTTAAGGTCTTTATATCTAACCTTAAACCCACTTATGTCGCTCATGGCATTTGATTTTTTACCTGATGCGTATCTCGCCATTATCCTAAGTTCAATCCTGTTGGGTAAATTCTTAAACTAACACCGTCATTATCCGCTGATTCGGCTAAGTCAAATGATTTTTGATATACACTTTCTAGAATCTGAAATTTTTCAGGTGCATATTTTAAAGCCAACTTACTAGCCAATCCTGCACATATACAGTCTGACCAACGATACGGTACATCCGCATCTTGAAACGATGCCGTTATATCTTCCATTTGGTTAACTGCCCAATAACTCAGGCTGTATGTAGTTAAGTTAGGGATCTGCCAAATATAAATTTGTGGCGTATACTGTTTGTCCAACATATACTGACTTGGCTTTCCCGAACTTGCCTTGTTGGGAATCTGATTGTAATCCGAAATTGATATTCTGTCTATTGCTTGATCCGCTGTGTCAGTTCCTGCGCTATCTCTTACGACTACATCAATAAGGTCTATTGTTCCAACTGGTAAAGTATATGGCGTAGTCTGGTCTTTAACTAAAGTCAAAGTTGTATTCGTGACTGTCCAATAGTTTATACCTCTGTTAGACCACTCAGAAAACAACAGGTTCAAACTCCTCCTTGCAGAAGAAGCCTGATCACCTGTACGAGATTCAGGATTTATACCACAACGCTCGTAAGCCTCAGTTATAATTTCCTCAACATCTGGTCTATATGTTTTTGAGTTTGACGTTGCCATATTTTAATTCCTATGCATGGTAAAACATAATCAAATCGACAGTGGTAACAACAAAAGTGACGTAAATGCCGTCTTTAAACAAAACACCATCTTCTGGAATGAATGGATCTTCTGAAGAACTGTCCGTACCTATTGTCCTTGCCTGTATAAGTTCTGTTCCCGTACCACCCTCATTCCTAATATTAAGAGTTCCTGCTGTACCTCCAGAGTAAACTGAAAGTCCTTTTAATCTACGTCTTCCTGCAAAGACTACTCCTAAAGCATTATTGTTAATTCCTGCCGATACGTTTCCTGCTGGGTTGCCAACGGCTGTTATACTGGCAATAGTTTTAAAATAACCTGAACTTGTTGCTGTGCCTGCATTTGCTCCAGTGACACTCTCTGTAAGGGCCGCACCATTTACATCTGTACCGACTACATTAAATGATTTTGAAGAATCATTTCCTGCTGATAATATTGTTACCTGTCTTCCAGAGGCATTTGTAACACTTCCACCAGAAGCTAAAGCACCGCCAATTACTAGAGCCGCGTTGTTACCAACGGAAGTCGCTGTTGAAATACCATCTGCGTCGAGGGCTACCTCATCACTAATAATGACTGGGACTACATCTGATTCCATTTTGATCTCCTTTATAAAAGTGGCAGGGGTTTCCCCCTGCCTAATTAAACATTAGGTGGCAAAAGCAAACGCACCAGTAGTCCCAGCACCAAGATGTTGGAAGTTATACGAGACATTCCACAAACCTGTTGTTGTACAAGTGAAGTAGATGTAAGAACCAATGCTCATCAAATTTGTTGTCGCGTTTGCAGGAGTGAACTTTAACAAAGTCTCCCCAGCACCAGAAGCGTCAAACGTAACTGCGGAACTTGCACGACTTTCTATTATACTGCCTGTTTCATAAGCATCACTGCCAGCACAATCAAAGCTCAAAAAGGCAGTACCGCCAGTAGTGTCTACTGATTGAGCGTGTACACACACAACACCTACTGTGGCCGCTGGAAGAGTAGTGATCTGTTGTGCGCCCCCAGTAAATGGGTTGACATTAATTCCAGCAACATAAGAAATAGTTGCTCCTGTGGCTTTAGCCGTTGCAGTTAGACCTTTTAAAGTGGGAATTCCGCCAGAAAAGACAGACCCTGCTACTGTAAGGTTACCTGCTACTGTAGCATTACCACCGACAGAAGCATCTTCAGAATATGTTGAATTAGTTGTTATGTTTCCGACTGAATCTTTAGTGATGTCAGAGAAACCAGAAGTGGAACGCACTGTTCCATTAAATGTTGTATTAGCCATGTAAATCTCCTTATCTTGGCAAATGTCAATCACATCATGTGATTGTTAAGGTATGAAGGAGGGCGAACCCTCCTTCAAATTATTATATTACGCTCCTTGAGAACCAAAAACGCCACGCCAGTCAGTCCAACCGAAAGAGTATCTCTCACGAACTTTATAACGAACATTTCCAGTTTCGAAGTCACCTTCCATGCCTTTTTTCATAGGCGATCTTTGGAACATCTTCAGTCCATCTGGGACATCAGTTGTCACAAACCATCCATCAGAGTCTGTCAATCGACGCATAACGTGTGAACCACCAGGTAAGTACCCGTTGTTTTTCATCGCGTTAATAGCGTTGTTTGCTGTGTCGTTTTGAAGATTGGACTGTAGGATACGATCCGCAACAAAAGTATAAGCAGTTGGAATTACCAACGTCTTACCTTGTGCCGCAATTCTAAGCCCACGATCATCTTTCATATCAGCAATATTGATAAGAATTGACTCAAGTGATGTTTCAGACAAATCAGCCGCTGTACCTAACACATTAGACTGAGTACCAATGCGAGATGGGTGTGATGCACTTAAAAGTACAATCCCGTCACCGCCTGTGTATCCTGCCGTTTGTGAAAAGTTAAGGACGTTAGCCGCTTTTAGCTCCTTAGTGGAAGCCATAGAACGGGCTAGTGCCTTAGTGTAACGTGAAGCAAGGGAGCCATATTGGCCGTCTTCTTCAGCTTCTTCCGTAATAGCGAAAGCCAAAGCAATTGTTTCATGCTGATAGCGTGCTGTCCATTGCTGTCCAGCGTCATCGTATGATATTGAGCTACCCTCATTTTTGGTAGGCGCATTTCCAAAACCTTGTAATAATACGTCTTCTTCAAAAGCCTTATTACTTGTGTTACTGGAAAAAACGTCTGTCCACTCAGGGGGATAACTATCGTACTCCAAACCGAATAATGTATTTAATCCGGGCTCCAGGAGCTTTGCAAAACTTGCTCTATTCATAGCCATTTTCTATACCCTTTCTATATACCTGCGGTCTGTTTTAGGAGATGCTCGTTTATTAGCACTTCCATGACAGCATTCGCACCAAAAGTATTTTCTGGTGCATCGTAAAGAGCCATGATCTTACAAGTAGCTGTACCTGAGGCCATAGTTCCACTAATTTCAAACCCAGAATGACCTGATATGGTCGAGCCTGCTCCTGCGACAACATCGGCATTATTACCAATGTTAGTCTGTGCAGGAGTACCTGCGGATTGAACTTTGAATACAGTGTACGGGTCGTCATAGATATAAATAATTATATCTGTGGCGGCTGTGCCTGAAGGCCAGTATTCACTGTAAACGTATGAGCCATCACTTGCGGTATAGCTTACACCATCAAAGACACCAATATTATTGACCTCTGTTGCTGTATGTGGAGTTATCAAGCCTGTACTAATGACAATACAAAGATCACCTTTAAAGATGTTCTCTGCTAGTTCACTTGCACAAGTATACTTGTTAGTCCGTGGTGCATTACCACTCATGTGGCGAGTTGGGACGAACCCAAATGCGGCATCTGCATTAGCCATATTTTCTCTCCTTTAGAGTTTAATTTTAATCATCCATAGCAGACGAGGGTCTGCCACGGCTCGATGAAGACTTCCTTTCTTGAAAGATTGGTTGTCCATTGTTCCTGCCTAGCGCGTCAAGCTCTCCTACAACTGATTCATTTTGCTCTGCATTCCTACCTTCATAGTAAGCCCTTTGGGCTTCCTTTTTCTCGATAGGCATTTCACATAGCAACATGCCTTCAACTCCAATTGATCCTGCCCACTGTCCGTGGTTAATAGTCGAAAAGAGTGAATCATCTTTTACGGTATCTGCTGGGCGTGGTGTCCATCCTTCTCGCATACGTTTGTATACGTTGTCTTGTGTTTCTTTCCCCAGAATCGAGGTGGTTATCCATCGTTGAACGTAACCAGGACGAGCCTTTGGTGCATCCAACAATGCTGGTGGTGACCATGTTGTATCGGGGCGAGATTGCTCCGACCTAACAGAATCACGGGTCTCACTTGCGCGAACATTTCTTGCTTCAGTCATAATTTAGCTCCTTTCAAGTTTTCTAATTTCTGAGGCGTAGCGTTTTAAACCATCCTCAGTTGTTATTCCAACTTCTCTAGCCGCACTGAGTTGTTGCTTAGTCAAGCGAACCCTGTTGCCCTTGTAGTTTGGAGAACCGCCTGTAGAGGGCGCGACTGGTGATCTACTTTTTGTTCTCTTCGTGTTACTTGGACTTGATCCTGAGATTAACTCAGGAAATACATTTTGTAAACGTCTATTTAATTGATCGTAATACTCATCACTGTCCTTGTTGAACCCTTCAATATCTAATTGGACATCAATGGCTCTTGCGGCCGCAGTTTCTCGCTCGTATCCCTGACCGTTAAACCAGTTATTTCTCTCCCACCACTGCATTGCTTTTTGAGGTGCAGGATCTTGTGCGGCTTGAACAGCCCGACCTACAGTTGGAGATGCAGTTTCCTGTTGCATCCTTTGATTTTTTTGCATTTCAGATACACGCATTGCCGCACGGTAGTCAGCTATTTGCTCTGAGAAATCCAACTGAGCGTCAGTGTCTCCCTCCTCGATAGCTTTCTTTAGAGCTTCCTTAGTTTGTGCGTATCTCTGGTTAAAGGCATTCTCAGAACTTTGCTGAGATCCTTTCTCAAGTCGTTCAAGTCTAGCGGCAAGTTGTGCATTCTGCTCTTGGATCTGCCTTGACTGAACTTCTGCCTCCCTACGTTGGGCGACTAACTTCTGGATTCTCTTCTGAACCTTCTCTCCATATTCAGGCCCATCCTTTTTTTCTTCTTCAACAATATCATCGACTTCCTCTTGAGGGTCGTCAGTGATTTCTATTTGAAAATCTTCAGGGTCTGCCTGTGCTTTTTTTATTTCTTCATTGATCTCTTCGATCACTCCGTCTGCTTCATTACTCATGGTTGCGTTCTCCAAGTTTTACGCTAGATATGCGGAAATTTTAGCACCTTCGGGAACGATCGATGTTAATTCATCGTCATTCAACAAAAGTAACTTAACTCCATTGACTACAATTTTCTGACCTGCGTACTTTCCATACGTCACACGATCATTAACTTGTGGACTTAACGTCTTCCAAGCCTCTCCCGTGTCACGATCTCGGTATGCTAAATCACCTACAGCTACAATTCTGCCGTGGGCTGTCAGATATTCTTCATTGTCTTTTGAGATAGGGGCTAGGAATAATCCGCCCTTTGTTTTCATGTTCACCTGATTTGGTTGAACTAGAACTTTCCAATTAAGTGGCTTTGGCAATTCGGCCTGAGTTACACTTTCTTCGCTTTCTTCGTCTTTCCAGACTGCATGTTGATGAGACATGTTTATTCATCCTCTCTGTTAAAGTTTTTTAATGTGTCGTCGATCAGGTCAGAAGATCTAAGTAACCCCTCTGCAATTCCAACGTCTTTTTGGTATGATCCAAAATCGGCTTCCCGACCTAGAACCATTTTTTCAGCTATCTCTAGCCGTTCCTTCTTCAGATTGTCTTTTATCTTCTGAAGTAGATCTGTTATCGTCATCCTTTACCTTTCCAGACATAGAAACGCCTTTGACGAATACTGTTACATCTTCACTCATTTAGTAACCTTTCTTTTTTCCGCCTTTTTTCTTTCCACCTTTTTTCATTTTAATCTCCTTTTTTTTATTATTGGTATTACCGCCTTTCATGAGCGAACCAAACGATGCTCTGTTCATACACTTAACTCCTTTAGATTACAATTGTCGCGTCATTTTAAAACGTATGATTTACTATAGTTGTAAATCATACGTTTCCTATATCTTTTGACCCCTGTATGAAATGTGTATGAAATATGTATGAAAAGCGTATGAAAACGTATGAAATATATTACACTTGGTGCTTGACTGTGCTTGTGATTGATAGTAATTATTGTGGATAGAGAGAAAAAACGAATCAGCAGGGAGAAGCAAAATGGGTTTAATTATATCAGTTTATAAAGATTCTAGTTCAAGTTACGACTGTACTTGTGACGGTGTTACAAACAGGTTCAATAGATTGTGTGTAACTAATATTGATGGTCCTTTTAACCCATCAGAAGACTGTCCAGCAGTTAAGTTAGTAGAAGGTGCTTTACCAAATACTGTAAAAATTGTGCCAGAAGAATGTGGTGAAAGTTGGACTATGTTTGGCGGTAACTATGCATCTACTTCAGATAGTAGATTTGGTGAAGCTGTTGAAAAAATTATTGGCACAAGATTTTATGGTGCGGTTGCAGTACACGACAGAGTGGAGGGGTAATAAAATGACATACACTTACCTTAAAACTGAAGTAAAAGTAATTTCAACAGCAGAACTAACTGCTTTGAAAAGTGCTTATTATGAAGCACAAAAAAATAATCAGCTTTGGATTATGCAAGCTATGGAAAAAGTCTTTGATGATATTTTCCTTGGCGTGGTAAAAGTTTCCTCTTAACAATGCTTGACACTGCTAGTTATTGCTAGTAGTGTCTTCATATTAACAAATCAATCGGGAGAAACAAAATGGAAAAAATCGTAAATGAAATCGCAACTCTGAAGGCTCAGATTGCAGAATTGTCAAAAGACGTAAAAGCTAAAGAGTCTGTATTAAAGGCAATCGGTTCTGGAACTTATGAGGGTAGTGAACACTACATCGTCATTTCAGAGGCAACTCGTAAAACTCTAGATATGAAAGCTGTTAGAGCAAAATTATCTAGGCAGTTCATTCAGGCAAATACGAATGAGACTGATTACCTTACAGTTAAAATTTATGGGTACGGTAAAAAGATAGCCGCTTAGCAATGCTTGACAC
>Ga0209384_1001534_pt1 | contig 11905 bp, 7 predicted proteins | sample CoawatmetaG05DNA_FD_187511 | JGI IMG/M metagenome (GOLD analysis project Ga0209384, IMG submission 187511) | Marine microbial communities from the West Antarctic Peninsula - Coastal water metaG058-DNA (SPAdes) (version 2) | ecosystem: Environmental > Aquatic > Marine > Coastal ... | reverse complement strand
CAATAGTTGATGATATTTCAAAAAACTGTATACCATTAACTCCTAATTTTGCATTAGAAACAAACGATGTAATTGGTTATCAAATTTTAGATGATTTAATTTCAAGTGGTTCTCAATCATCAACTGATGTTGTTAATCAATTTGTATCATCTTCGGAATTTTCATTAGAAAATTTAAATATAAACTTTGTTACATCTGATTTAAAGTTAGTAGAAGGAGAAGGATCAACAGGAACATATTATATAGAACACCCTAGTAGGTCAATCGATTTTGGTAACTTTGTAAAATATTCATCTGCTGTAGAGAGAGTTGAAAACTTTGTTTATAAAGTTAAACTAATTCAATCATATGAAGAACGATATAGTGGATTGGTATCCGGAAGTTCTATTGACTTCGGTGGAGTATCAAGTAATATAACAGGAGCTGCATCAAGTTCAGTTGCAGTAACAAATGAAGCACACAGAACACTTGGTAAGATAAGTGAAGTAAAGAAGGGATTTGATTCCTTTGAAAAATTCTTATTCACAAGTTCATCTATAAGTAATATTACATATCCAGGAGCTGGACAGAATGCATTATCAGCTTCATCACATGCAAGTACAACAAAGTGGTATGAAAATACAATTGTAAGTGCTTCTAATTTCGATGTAGATAATAGTTCTAGGTTAGTTAATAACTTACCATTACACATACAAAATGATCCCGAAGGGTCTACTTTCCCATTATTCTTTGATATGATAGGACAGCACTTTGATGTGATGTGGTTACACATAAAAGGAATATCTCAAACAAAACAATTAGAACATAAGTTTGAAAACGGAATTAATGATAAGTTAATTTATCACATGTTAGAATCTCTTGGTTGGGATGCTGATATGGGTGCACAATCTCAAACACTTTGGGAATATGCATTTGGTAAAAATTCTGATGGAACTACTTCAACCTCAATGAGTGGTAAGGAAAGACAAAATGAAGTTTGGAGAAGATTACTTAATAACTTACCATATTTACATAAACACAAAGGTACACGAAGAGCAATATCCGCAGCATTAAGTTGTTATGGAATCCCACAGTCAATGTTGACTGTAATGGAATTTGGTGGACCTCAACCTGGTAGTGGAACTACTTCATTTACATATGAAGATAGAACATCCGCTATTAATATAACTGGAAGCGATTCTATACTAGTACCTTGGAAATCACATAATGCAAAATATCCAGATTCAGTAGAATTTAGATTAAATACAGATCAGAAAAAAGACCAAAGATTAATAAGTACAGATGGATGGAGTTTGGATGTTGATTATCCTGAATCTGGTTCACTTGCTAAATTAACATTTAACATATTAAGTGGTGGTACTTATGTATCATCTTCAACTGATCAAGCTTCCTTCTTTAATGATGAATATACACAGATTGTTGTAAATAGAATCACAGGAAGTATAGGAAGTACAGAAGATACATTCGATGTTTATTTGAAAGAAGGATTGGATGGAAGAATACGAAATAGTACTTTTAGTACGATGGCAGTTGCAACTGCAAGTAATGGTTGGGAAACTGGAAATGTATTAACAATAGGTGGTACTACGTTAACTGGTTCTATTGATGAATTTAGATTATGGTCTGCTCCTTTGAGTGAATCTGTAATTAAAAATCACACATTATTACCAGAAGCTATTAATGGTAATCACATATCATCATCTACTGAAGATTTATTATTAAGATTAGATTTTGAATATCCAAAGGATAGAAGTTCGGCAGGAGATACATCTATTAAGAATGTTTCAATAGATACAACATACAGTTCATTTGTAACTGCTTCTAACTTTACATCAATTACAGAATATCCACATCAATATGTTGTGTATGATAGAAATGTAACGGCAGAAGTACCATCAAGTGGATTTTCACCCGGTAACAAAGTAAGATTCGAAACTCAAACCAAAATAACAGATTTATCATATAAAGGTAGAGCTACTAAAAAATCACTAGATTCAGCACCACTTGATTCTGATAAGTTAGGATTGTTTTTCTCACCTACAAAAGAAATCAATTTAGATATTATGAAATCACTTGGTGGTTTTGAAATAGATAATTATATTGGAGATCCTGAAGATGCATTTAAACAAGAATATGGTGAACTATCTAAATTAAGAAATTATTATTTTAAACGATTTAACTTAAATATTGGTGAATATATTCAATTAGTTAGATATATCGATAAATCTTTATTTGATGTATTAACATCACTTGTACCAGCAAGAGCAAAGGTAGCAACTGGTATACTAATTTCTCCTCACATTCTTGAAAGAAGTAAGATAGAACAAAGACCTACATCAGCATCACTCCACAATCACGCAGGAGTAGTAACAGTAGAACACACCATTAAATCTACAGATAATGTTGTATCAGGTGTATTATCTGCACAAGATGATACTAAGTTAAAAGGTAATAAAAATGATTTTAATGGATTGATAGATTCAACAACTTCAACCAAGTTAGTAGGTTCAAATCAAGCTATTAATGCAACATTAGATATAAACGAGTTAACAAAAGAACAAGGATTCATTACAATAAATAGTGGTTCTGATATGGGAGGTATTTCCTTTATAATAGATGCATCTGTTACTGGTTCTATTCAAGGTGAATATGATTCAACTATGTTTAATCAAGTGGGTATGGCGCCCGATTCACTAACAGTAGCTGGTTTTGGTCTATATGGTCAAAATGGACATGCTATTATTACTAGACTCGATAAAGATAATAATTTTATAAAAGAAAGAAAAAGAGTTGATGTTATAACTGAGAGTTACACACTAGAGATTCCAGAAAACATAAATTCATTAGATTCATCATTGGGAAGTCATTTTGTAACACAAACATTTGAACGTAAAAAACTAAGTTTTAGAAATTTCGCAGATTCTGGTTCACTAGCAGGTGGTAATGTTGTTAGTGTTGTACCATTAGATGGTTATGTACCGTATCATTACAGAAACGTAGGAGATTTAACAAGTGGATTGGAAAATTCATTCTCCAATGGTTCTAAACAAACAAGTAAAACAACATTAGATGGTGGTTCACCTGTACAGACATTTACAACTAATCCTAATACATTAAGAGTATCGGATAGTGGTAGAGGAAGTGGAGAACCTATCTTAGAAGTAGATTAATAACAAAAAATAATTTATAAATTAAATGATTTTATTAAATCCTTATATTTATATATTGAATAACAAAGGGAAAATTACATTATGGCTTATTTAAATAACGCAGAAATAACAGTTGATGCTATTCTTACCAAAAAGGGTAGAGAAAAGCTAGCAGCAGGTGAAGGACTTAGTATCTCAAAATTCGCATTGGGTGATGACGAGATAGATTACACATTATATGAACCAGCACATCCAAAGGGTAGTGCATATTATGATGCAGCAATCAAAGCAATTCCAATTACGGAAGCTTCTCCTGATGAAACTCAGGTATTAAAATATAAATTGGTAACTTTACCAAAAGGAACTGTTAAGATTCCTAAAGTAGAATTTGGTATTCCAAGTTTAAGGGTAGGACCTGATTCTGGTAAAGTAGCACTTTCTCCAACAACTTCACCTAGTGGAAATACACAAAGTGGATATACTATGATATTATCTAACAAGAACGCAGGTTCTATAGTTGGACAAGGATTAGCAGCTGGAGCAGGAACAACACCAACATTTTTGGGTGATGAATTAACTGCAACTGCGGCTATTGAGACAGGATTGAATTTCTTCTTTATTCCAAACCCAAATTTAACACAAAGTATAAAAACAACTATTACTGTTTACGGAAACGAAACGGGAGGTTCACAAACTATACCAGTATCGGTTCTAGTTAAACTTCCTTTTGTAAGAAGCTAATAGAAAAGTTGTGGTAATAAATAAACTAACAGAGAGAAAAAAATAACATGGCACAAATAAACGGACAAGCTGGAACAAACTTATCACAAGAATTAGCAAATTATCTAGATGCTAATCAAGGTAACTTGACATCCGAGCAAATAGTGAAAATTACCAACCAATATTTATCAGGTGGTGATAAATTAGGTGCAACAGGAGGTTCAATCTCCAATGGTATCTATAAAAGATTTGGTGAATTTGATCAAGTAAACGGAAAGATAGAAGTTGTAACAACAGGTCTTTGGAGTGGTGATACAGGAAGTTTAAGTACTTTCAACACATCATCAGTACAAACCGCTGCAAGTTTAAATTACTATGTTAATGTATACGATAAAGACCCTTCTACTATAAGTTCAGCAGCTGTACAATATGCAGTTGCATATGGACATAAATTCGCAAGTGGTTCTGTTGATTTAACAACATCTGATTCATCAACATTAGCAAGTAAAGCAACATACGCACAATACAAATCTATATTATTAGATGCAGGTGAAGAGTTTTTCACATTTACAGATAACCTTGGTGCAGAAACTAATTCAAGTGATATTTACGTTGTAAATGTAGCACGTGCTCGTTATAAGGAAAAAATGGATGCAGGAAACTGGTCAATGATATTAAGTGGTTCTACGGGAACACACACTCTAATTGATGATAGTGGAAAGAAATTTTCAGATGATGTTGGAAAATCGGGTAGAGTATTTAATGTAGCAAGTGGTTCATTAAACTTAGGAACTGAAAATATTGCAACAATTAACTCTATAACTGCCTCAAACGGAGCTGGTTTAGGTAGATTTTATCCAGACCAAGGATTAGTAATACTTAACCCATCTGCTATACATGATTTAATTGGAACATCGATAGATAGTGGTTCTAATAGTGGAGCTGGTCTTTACGCAGGAACTGCATATGAAGGACAAAATCATTTATTACTACATAACGCACTTAAAGGTGGTGGAGATTTCCAAGCAAGAAGAACAGAAAATGTTTCTACTTCCCATTTCTTTGTAAGAGCTACAAACAGAGAGTTTAACTTTTCAAACAATCCTACATTTGTAACTGGTTCTGATAATTCATTTGTTGAATCAACATTTGAAAAAGACCCAAGAACATTTATTACAACAATTGGATTGATGAATGATTCTAATGAAATTATTGCGGTGGCTAAAACATCACAACCAATTCCAAAATCATACGATAAAGAAGTATTAATAAAAGTAAAATTAGATTTCTAATTATATTTCCCCCTGATTTAAAAACCTCACTCATAAGTGGGGTTTTTTGTTTTAGTATATTTATATAGAGGAGTTTAAATCATATGTTAAAGACAATACCAAAATCAAGTATTTCCAAACGAACATTTCAAGTTAATAAAGCTTGGACTGTTTCAAGTGCGGAATATCCTATAATATCAGGTTCATTTACAACCAACGTTGGTTTTGATAAAGAAACTGCAACTCAACAAGAAGGATTGTACACATATCCTTTATTTCAATCAATAAAATCTAAATACTATACTGAGATATCTAATCCATTTTTACTACATGGTAGGATGGAAAATCCTGGTGATAAAACTGAACGTGTTACAGGTACAACAGGATATGTGATACCAATACCTCAGAAAAAATACGGAGAAGGTATACATCCAAAATCTGTTATTATAAAAGATTTAACAAATCAAACTGACTATACAGATGATGGATTTGGAAACATAACTTCTAGATTTGCAAAATACATAATATCATCATTAGATTTTCAAACCGGTGAAATCGTTATAGTAGATTCAGAAGGTGAAACATTTACAGGAACATTATTTATGGCATCTGGGATATCTGCAATTGATTTAGAATCTGGACTTGTAAAGATGACTTTCGGTAGTGATACTGATACTATATATCTAATGAATATAGATTTACAAGAAGGTAGTATTCAGTTTGAATTAGCCCTAGACTTTGATGGACAAGATATTGACCAATTAAGATTTGGTAATATAATATACTCTGAAGGATTGGTTATACTTAATGATACTGCAACACAAATGAGTAGTTATACATTGGATTTTAAATCAACTAAAACCATTAGTGAGCTAGAAATATTACTAACTGCTAAATCAGGAGAGTTTAATTATTCACAATCTCCATCTGCAGTAGTAATGGATATTAGTGGTTCATATGAAACTGAAATAACCGCAGATACCGGAATAGTTTCAGGATCAGAGAAAATAACAGTAGTTGATAGAATAGAACAAGTTCAATATATTAGTGGTTCAGTAAATCCATCAATAAGTGGTTCATGGGATGATTATGATACATCTGCATCATATGACCCAACTGGTTCTTATTTAGCTCCATTTATATCAACAATAGGAATTTATGATGAAGATGGTGATATGATTGCAATAGCTAAGTTACCACAACCAATCAAGAATCTACCAGATTATGATTTAAATTTCTTAATTCGTTTAGATACATAAAAAATTAATTCAAAAACGGTTTAATTCAATTTACTATATTTATATGGGAAGGTTTTAATATATCTTACAAATAAAAAGAAAACAATATTATGGGATCAATACAAGACATGTACAGCAAATCAGAATTTGCAAAACTAAATGGCTCAAGTAAGGATAAAACTCCAACTTCAGCTGATATGGTTAAAAAACTACATCCAGACGATAAAGCGTTAGCAACTGCTCGTGGTGGTAAGTTAAATCTATCAAGATATTCTGATTCAGTAGAACGCTAAACGAACAACTTGAGTTTACTGATAAATAGTTCTGAAAAATGGGCATTTATTCATATACCTAAAACTGGTGGAACATCATTATCTTCCATCATAAGAGAAATAGGTGGTACGAATCAAATCACAGGACATGATTCCATTAGATGGGTTGACGATGTATCTGATTATTATATTTTTACAATAGTAAGAAATCCATACACACGTTTAGCTTCAGCTTACAATCATGAGCTTAGAAAAAAAACACACAATTATTCATTTGGTGAGTTTTTAGAAAAAGCCAATCCATTTCATCAATGGATTCTTCCCCAAAGTTATTATATTAATGCGGGAAAAACAGAAACAAGAAAAGTATCATTTGTAGCTCATTATGAAAACTACGGAGATGATATTAAAACAATATTAAATCAATTAAACTGTACTTCACAAATACCGCATCTTAACCGTAATCCAATTTACGATTCTCATCCAACTTTAAATCAAGAAAATTATTACAAAAACTTCTTTACAGAAGGGTGGATGATAGATTGGGTCAAAGAAAGGTATAAAGATGATTTCAAGATTTTTAACTATGACATGGACATATAACGGAAGATGTATAACAGAACTATCAGATATGCCAGAGGGCACACATGGGTTTATATACAAAATAACAAATGGATTAACTGGTGAATATTACATCGGTAAGAAACAAGTACAATCTACTCGTAAGAGAAAGTTTGGTAAAAAAGAAACTGCTGCATTAACTGATAAAAGAATGAAGCGATATGAAATGGTTACCAAAGAATCCAATTGGGTAGATTATCGTTCTTCAAACAAAACCGTTAGTGATTGGTTTGATAAAACTGGAAGACCCAATCCATCTTCTAATGATAGAATTGAATTAAAAATACTTAAATTTTGTTCAAATAAGAAATCATTAACTTATTATGAACTACAAGAGCAGTTTTCAAGTAACGTATTAGCTGATGAGCTATCATTAAACGATAACCTACTAGGAAAGTTTTTTAGAAAAGACTTGGATATATCATAATAATTTCGTATATTACATCGTATGGATAAAAACATTGTAACATGTCTTAAGACCATTGATAAAAAATACTAATAAAAATTAGGATATATGAATTTAATTTCGTATATTTACTCTATTAAAAGATAAAATATGCTTTCACACCACGAAAGACAAGAGGTTATTAATATATTAAATGATACTTTGGGGATTGGTACATCAATGAAAAACGATGAACAAGCCCATCATTGTCCATTTTGTCATCATCATAAGAAAAAGCTCCAAATCAACTTAAAGACACAACAATGGCATTGTTGGGTATGTGATGCAAAAGGAAAGAGAATACAAAGATTATTAAAAAGATTACACGTTGATACTCATAAACTAAAAAAGATTTATGAAATCTACGGAGATGATTATGTTGTATATTCAGATAACAACGAAGAAGAAAAGATAGAATTAAGATTACCAAGCGAATTCAAATCACTATTAAAAGAACCAGTTGGATTTAATCCTACATATAAGAAGGTTGTAGAATATGCAAAAGAACGTAATCTAACTACTGAAGATATTCGAAGATATAATATAGGTTTCTGTGATGGAGGTCATTATGCTGGTCGTATTATTATACCATCATATGATTCTGATAATAGACTTAACTATTTTATTGCTCGTTCTGTATTTGAAAATGAAACATTTAAATATAAGAATCCACCTGTTTCTAAGAATGTTATAATGTTTGAAAACCAAATCAATTGGGATGAACCTATAACTTTAGTAGAGGGTGTATTTGATGCAATGGCAGTTAAACGAAATGCAATTCCCATACTTGGTAAATTTATACCGAAAAAGTTAAATGAAAATATATATAAAAAGGGAATAAAATCCATAAATATACTATTAGATGAAGATGCCCAAGGACAGGCACTTCACTATACAATGCAATTCCAAAATCAAGGTATTGAAACAAAAAATATAGTACCATCTGAAAAAGATGCGGGGGATATGGGATTCTCTGAAGTAAACTCTATATTAAAACAATCAGAAAAAACTGACTTCTCTGATATAATTTCTCAAAAATTAAAAAGTTTATGATTATAAACAAGGTTTATCATTTGGCAGATTTACACATCCGTAATCTCCAAAGACATAAAGAGTACAGATTAATATTTAATAAGTTTTTAAAACAAGTAGTAGAAGATGATATCGATGATTCGGTTATTTATCTTGCAGGTGATATTGCCCACGCTAAAACAGAAATGAGTCCAGAGTTACTTCAAGAAATCTCTTGGTTCTTTACAGAGTGTGCAAAATTAAAAGAAACTATTATAATAACAGGTAATCATGATTGTAACTTAAATAACAATCACCGATTAGATGTACTAACTCCAATTATAGAAAACCTAAAGAATCCTCGTTTACATTATTTACGAGATACTGGTGTATATAATATTCACAATCTTACTTTTGTAGTATATTCTATCTTAGATGATAAGGAGAATTGGCCAAAAGGAAAAGATGTTGAAGGAGAAAATAAAATTGTATTATTTCACGGTCCAGTAAATAAAGCACAAACAGATATTGGTTATATTGTTTCTTCTAATTCATTTCAAGTAGAAATGTTTGATGGATTTGATATGGCTATGTTAGGTGATATCCACAAAAGACAAACGTTTGGTAAAGGATATGAACACATTGCATATGCAGGTTCTATGGTTCAACAGAATCATGGAGAGATGTTAGAGAATCATGGTTATCTTCTATGGGATGTTCCTACAAGAACTTTTACCGAACATCATATACATAATGATTACGGATTCCTTACAGTTGATGTAGTGGATGGCCAGATACCACAATGGGTGTATGATGAGGTTGGTATTAAACTTCCAAAGAATCCAAGATTAAGATTACGATTTACAAATACAGGAGGAGCAGAAATGAAACTTCGTATTACAGAATTAAAGAAAATATTTAAAGTTGCAGAAGTAACAGTTACAAGAACTGATACAATGGGTCAACTTAAACAGAATAGTAAACTAAATAAAAATATAGTTGGTAATGTTAAGGAAGAAACGTTTCAGAACCAACTAATACGAGATTATTTAGAAAGAAGATATTTGTTAGGGGATGATGAATTAAATCAGATAACAGATATAAATAAACAAATGAATGGTTTAATAGATGATTCTAAGATAGCTGAGAATATTCTGTGGACACCAAAGGATTTTAAATTTTCTAATATGTTTTCATATGGTGAAGATAATTTAATTAGATTTGATAGAGCTCGTGGTATCGTTGGTATCTTCGCTCCTAATGCCTCTGGTAAATCATCTTTGTTTGATGCCCTATCGTTTTGTATATTTGATAAAACATCTCGTACAAACGTATCAAAGAACATAATGAACAATCGTAAACAAAACTTCTATTGTAAGTTTAACTTTGAGATAGATGGTGTTGATTACTTTATTGAACGAACTGCAAAGTATGTTAGGAAAGCAACATCAGTAAAGGTAGATGTAAACTTTTGGAAAGAAGAGGGTGGTATTCCACAATCTTTAAATGGAGAACAACGAAAAGATACAAATAAAGAGATAGAAAGATATTTAGGTAAGTTTGAAGATTTTGTTTTAACTACACTTTCTTTACAAGGAAACAATGCATTATTTATTGATAAATCTCAAAGTGAACGAAAGGAAGTTCTATCACAATTTATTGGTGTAGATATTTTTGATAAACTATATCAACAAGCAGGTGATGAAAATAGAGATAATGCTTCATTAATTAGAAAATTTAAACAAGATGATTTCACTCAGAAATTAGCAGATATTGCAGTTGAGTTGAAAGAAAAGAAATCGGAATATAAACTTTTAGATATCCAACAAGATTCTTCAAAGGTAGAAGAAGAAAAACTTAACAAAGAAATAATCAAATTAAATGAAAGAATTGTTAAGTTAAATGCAGATAGTGGTGTTTCTATTGAAGAATTAGAAAAGAGAAGAAAGCTACTTTCTAATAAACAAAATGATTTAAAGGATTCTAAAAACTCTATTCAAGATAGAATTACACACAGAGAAGAGCTACAAATTACTCTTGATGAGATTCTTGATAAGTTTGATGAAGAGGATTTAGAGGAGGGTGTTACTAAATTAAAGGAAAATAGAGTTAAACAACGAACCTTAAAGTCAGATGTTGAGAAAACTAAGATTAAGTTAGATTCTTTGTATGAAAGGAAAGAGCATTTGGATTCACACAAGTATGATGAGGAATGTGATGTTTGTATGGAGAACTCCCAAACAATCAGAGAACAGAAAGCAAAGGTAGATTCTAACATAAAAGATGGTGAATCTTACTTACATGACTTTAATCAACAACATCTTGAAGTAACATTATCAATTGATTCTTTAGTTCCATATGAAAAAGAATGGTCTAATTTCCAAGAAGCAAAATCCAAAGAAGATAAAATTGATAGAGAAATATCAGGACTTATTAACAAGTTATCAACAACGGAAACCGAAGAATATCGTAATTCTACTCAATTGACTCAACAAGAGCAACTTATTGAAGAATATTATAAGAACGAAACTCAAATTAACAAGAATAGAGAATATAGAGATGAGATTATAGATGTTAGACATGATTGGGAAAAAATCAAACAACAGATTAGAAACTCTAATTCAGAAATTCTTTCATTAAATGGTAAAATATCAGCATTACAGAACCAAAAGGAAACAATTGAAGATAGAGTATCCGAAGTTAAGGAATTAGAATCTCAATCTAAATTATTTGATTATTATTTAAATGCTCTTGGTAGAGATGGAGTTTCATATGAACTCATCGAAAAGGCACTTCCAATGATTGAAGGTGAAGTAAACAATATATTAGGTCAAATCGTTGATTTCGGAATGCAATTAGAAATTGATGGTAAGAATATTAATGCCTATTTAGTGTATGGAGACCAGAGATGGAGTTTAGAAATGTGTAGTGGAATGGAAAGATTCATTAGTGGATTGGCAATTCGAGTTGCACTTATTAATGTATGTAACCTTCCTAGACCTAATTTCCTCGTTATAGATGAAGGATTTGGTACTTTAGATAGTGAGAACTTACAATCTTTATTTATGTTGTTCACATACCTTAAAACTCAATTTGATTTTGTAATGATTATCTCACACATAGATTCCATGAGAGATGTAGTAGATGACTTAATTACTATTAAAAAAGAAGAAGGATT
>Ga0209384_1001533_pt1 | contig 11915 bp, 11 predicted proteins | sample CoawatmetaG05DNA_FD_187511 | JGI IMG/M metagenome (GOLD analysis project Ga0209384, IMG submission 187511) | Marine microbial communities from the West Antarctic Peninsula - Coastal water metaG058-DNA (SPAdes) (version 2) | ecosystem: Environmental > Aquatic > Marine > Coastal ... | reverse complement strand
AGATGTAGCGGCGGATTTCATGATGGTAGCCTTTGCTTCCGCCTCGACTAGCTTCAAGTTGGCATTCGCAGCCTGTGCGCTTGCCTTACCTTTAAGCCAGCCACCAGCTAACTCAGCTACTGGTCCGATCAGTGCTTGTAACATTATTTTTCTCCATAGCATTGAATCCAAAGTAACCGACTACAACCCCACTTGCCGCCACCACGTACACAGCGGCTATGTCGGCTATCAAACTGGCAGCAGTGTCTAAGCCCAACGCAGAGGCCCCTACGATAGCGAAAGGGTACATCAACATACCAGAAGCGCAGGCAACCGTTAAGCGGCGCTGTATGTCGCGCTTACTGTCGGCATCGACAATCTCTCTATACCGATCTTCAAGTGCAAGCTTCTGCCATTCTTGCTTATCGATCTGGCCGTCCTTGTTAAGATCAGCTAATTCAAACTCAGTCATTCTTTAAACTCCTGGCATACGCAAGCGCATGTTGTCTGTGTTCAGTTATTATAACAACTTTTCCATGTTTGTCATAGACCACATATTTACCCAGCTTGTTCTGGTACAATTTCAAAGCACTGCACCATAATATTTGGACTCGTTACCAGAACCTTTGCATCATCTCTTGCTCTCATGCACTCGCCTCTGTCTGAGTGCTGGGATAACTGGTGATACTTGAGGTCGTTGTTCATAAACTGAAACCAGACGAGAAACCACATCACCATTTCTCCACGTAACGACCCAGCGCAAAGATAAGTGCTGCCATTGCGCTGATAGCAAACAAGCACCCCAAGCACATCATCACCATTTCAACTAACTCTTCGCGTTCTTTTTCTTTTTGTTTTTGTGCAGCCTTACGGGCCTTACGGGCTTCGGCTTGATATAATTGCCACTTGTCCCAAGTTCCAGGTGGCCCATAAAGTCTGCACCACGACTCTAATTCGCGGCGCTGTTCTCGAATGGTTTCAAGAGCTTGGAACTCATCCCAATCGCCCTCTGCCCCACCCGTAATAGCAGTCAAAGGGTTCTTCTTCTTACGGCTGACGGCATCTTTAAGTTCGTCTTCAGCAGAAAGAAACTTACCGACATGGCTAACCATACCAGAAACTTCGCGCCCATTTTCAAGACATTTCTTGATAACAGAATACGCCGCATTCGCTGCCATGATGGTTTCGAGTACAGCCATATGCTATACTTTAGCCCATCTTCATCAAGACAGCAAAAAGCAGCGCGATAATAAAACCAGTGGCCCCGATCATGATAGCTTCCATTCGTTTGATCCGTCCATAAAGATCTTTGAATTGTATCCGCATCTCGGTCTGCATGGCAATTACCTCTTTTTCTAGGCCATCAATGCGCTCATGTGCGCTGCTTACGGTTCGTTTATCCATTGGGTATTCCTATGTTTTAACTATAAGTCTTGTAGCAGATATTGCCGTACCTGCAAAGACGCTTGGATCATCAGCCGTTAATCCTATCGTCCCGTCTGTCTGAACGAAGTAGCTCTGGCCTGCCGTTAGACTGGATTGGTTCTCACTAACCGAGCCGATAATGTCTACCGTTGCACTTGAGCCTGATGCGTATGCACCGCCTTTGGATATGCCGATGTAGTTCTCTGCGGTGAGGTTGGTGGCGGTGAAGGCGTTTTGACTCACAACGTACTTTCCCACTGGGCCATCGCCGTTTGGGTTAGTGGTATATGAACTTACAATTTTACCTAAAGAACTATCATAAGCAGAGCCTTTTGGTCCATTAGCTATTGTAGTAGAATTACCGCTTGTATTGTCTAACATTATTTCTGAGCCAAAAGACACAGAAGTTCCGCTTATAGTTCCATTTTTCAGTGCAACTTTTGAGTCATTAGTAGCGTAACCATAAACAGCAACTACGAATTTAGCGTTAGCGTCGTATAAGGTCGATGCAGTTTCTACCCCATCACTTTTTACAGTAACCGATGAGCCGAAAGAAATTGAGTTGTCTGAAGGGTCTATAGTTCCCACTATAGCCTCTATACCACTACCCCGATACGACAATAAAACTTTCGTTGCTACTGGGTCATACACCGAACTATGACCATAGGTAGTGGCGCTTTTAAAAACAACCTTGCTTCCAAATGAGATATTTGTCCCACTTATTGCTCCCACTATAGCAGTACCATATCCAGAATTGTTTTGATCTCGGTAGCTAAAAACAACCCTGTCAGCATTGCTATCATAGGACATACCAATTTCATTCCCACCGACTTCTCCTGATTCAAAAGTTGCTTGGTTTCCAAAACTGATGTCTGTTCCGCTCACCGTACCAACCTTAGAAAACCCATCGGCGGTAGAATTATTAGTGTAGGCAACAACAATTTTTTCAGAACCACTGCTATAAACTGCACTTTGTTTTTGTGAAGAACCTCCGTTATAAAACGTGACTACCGTTCCGAAGGAAATTGAGGTTCCACTGACGGTTCCGACCCTAGCTTTAGAGTAACCCGAATTTCCGGCGTCCCTGAAAACAACAACAATTTTACCTGCCGCTGCATGGTAAACAGCGGATACAGAACTATCAACGCTACCATCTTCAAAAGTAACAACAGAGCCAAAACTTACAGTATTGTTTGATGCTACTGTTCCGACAACGCATTTACCCGCATTGGAAGCTCCCCTGTAAAAAAACACAGTTTTGTTGTTAGCAACATCGTAAACTGCATTGTTATTACCCTCGCAAGCAACATCTAAAACTGCTGAAGAACCAACGCTCGCACTTGCACTTGTTTCCGAAATAACACTCACAGTCCCGTCAGCATTAACCACAACAGCCTTACCATTCGGTAACGCACCAGAAGCCTTGGCCCTATGCGTACCCTTTTTAAACTCTGGGATAGTTCTCATGCTCTAGCCTTTCACGATAATATTTGTTGCCGATATGGCTGTGCCAGCGAAGACACTCGGATTTCCAGAGGTTGTGGTTAGCGCACCACCCGTCTGCACAAAGTGGCTCTGGCCAGCGGTTAAACATGCCTGCCTGTCGTTTACCTCGCCTTGCACACCACTGGCAATGGCGTTCAGCTTCCGTGCAGTAGGGCTGGGATTACCAATGGTGCGCATGTGATTACTCCCCGTCTTCGATGCGGGGGTCTACCCAGTCAGAGTTTGCAGTCCAATCAGTGCCATCAAAAAAGTACCTGTTACCGTACCAATCTTCGGGGGCGTTTGTCACGTTTTCATAGATCGTGGCGTTGGTAACATCCATACAGCCGATGATGTACATGGCTGGCTCGCCAACTTTGATTTGCGTGTTGTCGTTGATGTGCGTAATCACAACGTCATCAGCAACAAGAAACTTGCTCAAGGCTGTGGCGGTATCGGTAATAGTCTTCATGTGTTTATCCTTTCACAATGATGTCGGTGGCTGAAACGGCAGTCCCAGCAAGTACAGATGGGTCATCAGCGGTTAAGCCTATAGTCCCGTCTGTTTGTACAAAATATTGCTGGCCTGCTGTGAGGCTGGATTGCGCACCGTTAATTGCGCTGCCAATCTGCACTCTCGCCGTGCCGCCATCCGAAGCAACGCCTTTAGAGATGCCGATGTAGTTCTCGGAGGTGAGGTTTGGTACAGAACCCTGTCCTCGGATTACCACAACCTTTGCTTTATCTCCATCGCCATTATCAGCATATGTATTTATGACTCTGTTTGAAGTGCTGTCGAAAGTTGTAAACATGTGTTCTAATACGGTTGCTTCAAACACAACAGCAGTGCCAAAACTGCCAATCCCCGTTCCTGAAACTGTACCAGTTACAACAGTACCACGATAAGAGTTTGCAGCGTCTTGATAGGATATTACGATATTGCCAGTGCCGCTATCAAAATTAGTAGCAGTATAGTTGGCAGAACCTGCATAAAACACAGCTTCAGAACCATAACTTATGTTTGTGCCGCTGACCGTTCCGACAATGGCACTACCATGATAAGAATTTCCTCCATCGCTATATGTTATTACTACTTTGTTAGCGGTGGTATCAAATGCAGCACTCATAAATGTACTTCTAGCACTGTTAAATGTAACCAAATTGCCAAAGCTAATTGCGGTCCCGCTAACCGTTCCAACTACAGACTTCCCGTAAAAGGAATTATCTAGGTCGGCAAATGCTATAACAACCTTGTTTGAGTTGCTGTCAAAAGTTATGGCTATGTTGTTACATTGACCCGACTCGAATTGCACTGGGGTTCCAAAGGATATGCTAGTATCACTGACGGTTCCGACCACCGCCTTTCCTTTGTTTGAGTTACCTCCATCTGCGTAAGCTATAACAACCTTATTGTTACTACTGTCAAAGGTCATCCTTTGAGCGTTTGGAGTACCTGCCTCAAATACATCTTCTGACCCAAAACTGATGTCTGTGCCACTAACCGTTCCGACAACGGCAGTCCCTTGAGAAGAATTTCCACCATCTTCGTAAGATATAACAACCTTGTTCGAGTTAGAGTCAAAGGCGGTAGCAAATTGGGTAGAGTTTCCTGAGTTAAAAACAGCTTTACTGCCGAAGCTAATCGAGTTGTTTGAAGGGTCAACTGTTCCTACTCTTGCCGTACCATAACCTGAATTTGTTGTGTCCCTAAAAACAACAACAACCTTGTTCGAGTTAGAGTCAAAGACGCAACCAGTATTTTGCCCACCAGTACCCGCATCAGGGTCAACAGGTGTCCCTGCGGCTGTTGATTGGCTTTGAACCCCAACAACACTAACAGTCCCATCACTATTAACAATCACAGGCTTACCATTCGGTAACGCACCGGAGGCAACCGCCCGTACTTCACCATCTACAGATGTGGTGCCTATGGTCCTCATTAGTCTGTCATCAATTCATAGCTAACTAAGTAAGTCAGGTCATCAGCGGCAGAAGCTGTAACCGCTAGGATGTCAGTCTCATCTAAGTAAAAACCATTGTCTTTACCCACTACGATTAAAGATGAGTCGGTAGACACAGATATAGTTTTTGCTATAGCAACATAGCTTGAGCCATTATCTATACTCACTTCAACTGTGATGTCTGCGGCATTAGTGCCATCCACATTTGCAATGATTAGTGAGTTTACTTTCGCAACTTTATCAGCAGCAACATCAATGATAGATGCTCTACTGTTTGTTACTGCACCCGCATTAACTACTGGTGTAATAGTTGCTACGTTGATGAGATTAACTACGGTCATTTATCTTTTCCTTTATCCAAATACTATTGCTGCGGCGATAGCAAAGCCTTTTGTGGCTGCAGTAGCAACAGAACTGTCTACGTAAGCTTTTACCGATTGTTGTGTCGGCACTAGGGTGGCACTGTCACTTGACATATTATCTTCATCGACAAATGCTGTCACGGTAATCGTACCATCTGCCAAGCTACCAAAGTTCACTGTTCCTGTTGTTGTAAAGGAAGAGGAACCAATATCAATAGTGCCAAAGCCAGATGTTATTGAACCGCTGTTCAAAGCGCCTGTCGTGACCACATTGGAGCTACCAGCAGCAGGAGCGTAGGCCGTTGAAGCCGTGGTCGCGGCACTGCCAAGCCCTAAATTGGTACGGGCTGTACCTGCGTTTGCTAGATCCGAAAGATTGTTAGAGACTGTGAGCGCGCCCGATAGGGACGCATAAGCAGCAACCCAGGCACTTCCGTTATAAACATTGACGACATTTGTTGAGGTATTGAAGTACAAATCGCCAGTGTTCAAGCTAGAGCTTGGGGCGCTTGACGCAATGCGGTATGTGTTTGCAAAGCTGTTTACACTAGCAAGGTTGCTCGCCACCGTGTTTACGCTGGATATGCTGCCTGACACGTTTGACATTGCTGTGACATTCGCCGAAGTGCCAAGCACATTCATGTCATTAACTACGTCTGAAGTGGCAAGCACGTTCATGTCCGTTACGACATCGCTTGTGGCTAGTATCGCTAGGTCAGCAACAATGGCGTCGGTTGCCAAAATCGCCATGTCTGCAACGATCGCATCAGTAGCCAAGATAGCCATATCTGCAACGATGGCGTCTGTCGCTAGGATCGCCATATCCGCAAGAACTGCGGATGCTGCTAAGGCCGACACCGAAGAACTGACGCCAGCGACAGTCGTAACGTTGCTTGCTATTCCCGCAACTGTGTTGACGTTGGAGATTGCTCCCGAAACATTCGACATCGCTGTGACATTGCCAGAGGTGCCGAGAAGGTTCATTGCAGTTACGGTTGCGGAAGTACCCAGCACGTTCATGTCGTTGACTACATCAGCGGTGGCAAGAACATTCATATCTGTGACGACATCGGAAGTGGCAAGAACATTCATGTCCGTTACAACGTCAGAAGTACCTAGGATATTCATGTCATTAACAACATCAGCGGTTCCGAGGATCGCCATATCTGCAACAATTGCGTCTGTTGCCAGTATCGCCATATCGGCAACAACGGCATCAGTGCCTAAAATTGCCATGTCAGCGACGATAGCATCGGTGCCTAAAATTGCCATGTCGGCAATAACGGCGGAAGCCGCAAGTGCGTTGATGTTCGTCTGGGCAGAGCTGCTGGGGGTAAGTGCTACCCAGGCAGATCCGGTGTAAACTTTCATCAGGTTTGTTGACGAATTGAAAAACAGATCGCCGGTATTTAAATTGCTGCTAGGATCAGATGATCCTGTGGCGTACTGACCCGTAAAGCTGGCGAGCGCAGATTCCGAAGAATTTTTAGCGGTTACGCTCTCATCTTTCGCGGCAACGCTTGCGTTCTTTGCAACAACGCTTGCATCCTTTGCAGTAACACTTGCGTCTCTCGCCGCCTCAGAAGCCGCTTGAGCAGTCTCTGCGTTTGCCTCTGCTGCCTCTGCGGCTGTCTCGCTTGCGGCTGCTGCTGTGGCGCTGGTGGTCGCTGCGGCTGCATTAACAATCAGATCCCACTTCGCTGCATCCGTGTTGGTGGTGATTGGCTGAGAACCGCTAGAAGTATGCGCAGTTTTTACCATGAATATATTATTGGTGCTGGTGTCCTTCACCAGGTCACGAACTTTGTAAACAGTCGAAGCGGCCCAATTCCCTTTGAAAGTGCCAAGTTCTTGAGTAATAGCCAGATCCCCAGATCCGTCAAAAGAAAATACTTTATTGGCACGATCCGCTGCTAGGATTGTAAACTCAGAGCCAGCAAGCACGTTTGTTCGCGATGCCTTGATCGTCCGGCCAAGCTCTTCGTTATGCTGCTGCACCATAAATGTCAGCTTGTCCAAGCTGCTTTCTAGCGATTCCGCTGGGAAGGGATCGTTGGGAACCAAGTTCAAACCTTGCTTAAGATCCAACTCGCGCAAAATAACAATGGTAACGCCAGACGCAGGAGCACTTCCGAACACTACGTTGCCGCCCCCTGCCGCACCTACACCTGTTACAGTATAGTGTGTTGTAAGCGTTTGAACCGTCTCGACGCCGGTGCTTGATCGAAGGATGACTGTCAACTCATCCTGGTCAAAGATCTTAAAACCGTAGGCAAAAGTCGTAAGCGTTCCATTGCCGCTATAGCTTGCTCGGTTGGTGCTCGATGATACTGTCATAGCAAGTCCTTGTCTTTCCTAGTGCGTAGAATACACCTTTTAAGGGGTGGCGTCATTACTTAAATCCTCCGCCATACTGGATTACATCACTTGGGCGCGCCAAAAAGCCTTGCCCTGAGTCGGATTGGCTTCGTCTTTCAGAGCGCTGCAAGTAGCCTGGGTTCGCCATTTCTTGCAAATGATACCATAAAAGATAGTCCATTGCTTGCTTGGTGTAGAACAAATTAGCAAATGGTGTGTTGTTTTTAACAAGACGAACGGCGTCACCTCCAAGGTTTTTTTCTCCGTTAAAACCAGCATTTTTGGCTTTTATAAGTAAATCGGAAAAATCACCTACTGTCGAAACGCTAGGGCCAAGCAAGTCCGAAACGAACCCCCCACCGCCAAAACGGTTTGTTTCTGCAAACAGAAAGTCACCATAAAGCCCTAAACCGCCACCCTGCATCATTGCGGCCATAAAAGTCTCAGGCGTTGCTGGTCGTGGCTCTTTTCCACGCATAACTTCTTTGGCCTGCATCACAAAGTACCCAAGAAAGCTAGTTCCAATAATTGCGTTTGCTAACCCAAGGTTTGCGCCCGCACCTTTCTTTAATTGGTCTGCTAGAGTTTTACCGCCGTAGCCATAAACTTGACGCCCCAAAACCTTTGTTAGCGCAGTAACCCCAAAAGATTTAAATTGCGTTACAAAACGAATAGACTCGCCAGCAGCTGTACCTGGTCTATAGCCTCTACGCAAAATAGCTCTTTCCCTAGCCCCAGGTGAAGGAACAGAAAAATCAGCCTCAGTTACCAGCAAGGCAAAGATGGATTCCCGAACCTTTGTATCCTCAATGTCACCTGGAAAAATGTAATCTCTTTTATCCGGCCCCTTTTTGACGCCCTTTCTGGCAACTTCCCAGCTTGCCTTGTCAATTCCGTATGACCCAAGAACACGTTGCAAGTCACCCGGCAACTTATCAAAAGACTTGCCTGCCTCGCGCCCTAGATCATTTGCAATCATTAAGCTAACGCCGCGCTTGTTTGCTTCCGTCCAAGGCTGCAACAGGTTCAACTTAAAGAAAGTCCCCATAGTTTTAGACAGGCGACCATTTACGTTGTCCGTAGGGTTAAACCTTTGAAAGAAATCTCCAAGCTGGCCCTCTAGGCCTACGCCCATTCGATCTGCAAAATCCCTCATTTGGCCCTTGTTCATGCCTCGAAACACTGCTCCAAAAGCATCACCCCATGCGTCAACCATACTGCGGCCTTGGTACATGCGGTTTGTTGCTATAAAGCCAACATCTGAAAGGGCAGATATAAAAGATCCGCCAAGCTTTGCCATTGTTTGTATGTTGCGAAATCCAGCCGTCCACTGAGCGATGTTGGAAGATGAGCCTATATTAACACTTCCTGTAACCTCTGCCATTGCAGCATCAAGGGTAAGAAGCGCCTTATCGCGCCGCAAACGACTAACTTTTTTTGCGTTTTTTCTATGTTTTTTTAGAAGCCTATCTCTAACTTTATCAAGCATAGCCTCTGGGTTAGTGCCAAAGGTTTCCATCAAAGCAGACGATCTTGAGGCAGATTGCATGTCTTGCATAAACGCCTCGCGCAATGAGCCGCGCCCAAATTTTTGATCGTAATCGTACCAAGCATCCGCGTTCTTAAAGGTAAAGACACCAGAGGCGCTTTGCCTTTTCGCTAGGTTCATTGGCCCCTTAAAAGCCTTGGCAATATCGTCTGTAGTTTTGCCGTTAGCAATCCTTATGCCGCTTTCAATAGAAGCGTAAGAAAGCTCTAGGAAACGCTCAACTCTTTCCGGCGCAATATCCATGCGGTCAAAATCTAGCATGTCGTTCTTTACAACGAAATCGCGCCACTCTTCGTACCCAGCTTTTCTAAGCGCGCCTGGATCATGGCTGGCTTGCACCACGCGGCCTTCTTTTAACCTTATGTAAGCGCCTGATCTATTCTGGCGCTCTAAAAGGCTGCGCTGGTACTTAAACATAATCTTGCCAATTTTTACTGCCTCTGGACTAGCATCAACAGCATTAGTTGGTTTTCTCATGTTTAGGTCGCTTAAAACCCGTGACACTTCTCGCTCTAGCTGGCCGCGCATGTTGACGTAAGCTGTGTGCAGGCCATCTTTTTTTAGATCTGCTATTAGTCCACCCGCGTGTTCTAAAAATATTGCAGAGTCCACAGCCGCAACGGATCTGTTATTTCCATCAATGCCAGAAGCATTAACGCCAACAAGAGCCGCCTCAAGCCCAAGGCTAGGGTCTGCATATTCGGAATCAGCCCTCTCAGCCAACTCCATTAGGCGATGTTCTGCGATTATGTTAAGGTAACGCCCACGCTTTTCAACCTTGCGCGCCAGGTCTGCACCCTCAACAAGATACGCGCCACGCTGAAACATTGCATCTTCAATGTTAAGAAGCATGTTTGCAGCTTTTTGTGGATCTCTGGCCCGTTGCAGATCGTTAAAAATGTCGAGAACCTGCTGGTCATCAAGGCGTTTGTTATTAACCTTTTTGCCTAAGTCTAAGCAATTTTCCATTATGACCTCACTATGCAGGTTGATACCGCGTCAACAACGTCTGAAAACGCTGCAAATTCTGCGTCAAGCGCCGCAATTTCATCAAGCTCTTTAATATTTTCCGGCGTTAGCAAGTTTTCATCTCTCAACTGCTGTATAACCGCTTCGTCTGGCCCAAAGTCAATGTCAGCCTCTTCCCGTATCTCTGCTTCCTCTATACGCATAGAAGCCTCAAAATCAGCGTATGGATCGCTTTTTAGATCAACCGCGTAATCATACTCCATTTGCAGTTTAGTACGGCTAAGGTCAACGCCCATCTCATATGTTGCCTCATCTATCGTAGAATTATTGCGAGACATGTATTCTGAAATCATTGCAATTTCTTCATCAGAAACATCGGTTGCCTTATTTTCATCTAGGACATTGCGAATATCTAAACGGCGCTCAATTTCCGCATCGTAGTCGGATTTAGCTCCATTTAAATTGCGCCAATCTTCCGCCATTTCTTGGTCTTCAATGGAGAAGACAAATTCACCATCGCCATTCTTTGCGCGCAGGTCTTGGTCAATTGCGTCGAAAAGCTCATTAGTATCTCGTTTTGTAATAAACCCAGCTTCTTGAGCCGCCTCTGCTATGTTGTCAGCGTTTAGGTTACTGCCAGGGTTGCTTAGAGAGTTTACTAAATTTCCCCTTGAAGTAACGTATGAGGCGCGGCCCTTAACGTCCCTAGATGCAAGCTCCCCCCTAAAGGTAACATCCTCATCGTTCATCCCGCCTTTAGCGCGGATAAACTCAGTTATCGTCTGCGGTTTTCTTGGAATGCGCGGGGCTTTAAGCGAAACATTTACGTCAATATCATTAACCATTTGACGAATAGCCATGTCAGCTGTGACCTTGCCGCCCAAAAGATCGTAAGACTTTGATATGTTTTCTCGAGTTTGTTTTGCAACAACTGCGCTTTCAACATCTGTCATTTTTGGAATGCTTGGGATTACCTCTGGGTCTACAGTGGTTTTGAGAGAAGCGTCTGGCTCAATAGATTTGGCGACAGCATTTGCGTCAATTGAATGACGCGACATAACGCCAGCAATGGTTCCAAACCCACCGCCGAGAACAAGCCCAGCGCCAACATTTAACAACGCTTCTCGCATCGTGTAATCCAGCTGCTGGCTTGTGGAGAGCCCATAATATATAGGCTCAATTACAGCTGCGCCAAGCATACCTTCAACAGCGCCTTGGGCGGCCCTACCGCCAACACGACCAAACCTTGCAATCGAATATGCTCGGCCTGCGGGTCCAACAAACGGAATAAACGCAGATGCAACTTCTATTGGGTCAGTCATTTGATTTACAAGACCGGCCCCTAGCTTTACGGCTGTGGCTGCAAACCCCTTTGGGCTGCGCTCAAGTATAGCCTGCCTAACGGCCTCTGCTTTCTTTTGGTCATAGAGGGCTTTCGCCTCTTGCCGTACCATAGGGCCATCAAACTTTAGACGGTCTCCATACTCTTCTTCAAGCTGGTCTGTATCAATCAATCTACCAGCATCGATACTCTCTTGAACAAACGCATCACGTTCATCTCCACCCTCAACGTCAATCGTGTCAAGTTGACCCGTAAGGTTTTCGATTATGATGGGGTCCGTAGCTGTACGCAGCTGACTTTCGAGCAGGCTTTTGCGGCTTCTACGCATCTTGTCATTCTGAATGCGCAGTGATCTCTGCTCATCAGTCATACCACCGATTACACCAGTGGGGGCGTTACCCACAAGATCGGTTAGGGTTGGTGTATTAATTATCTCTTGTACAGCCCTTCCAAGGGAAACTGACATATCCTGACCAGCGACTGCG
>Ga0209384_1001525_pt1 | contig 11942 bp, 10 predicted proteins | sample CoawatmetaG05DNA_FD_187511 | JGI IMG/M metagenome (GOLD analysis project Ga0209384, IMG submission 187511) | Marine microbial communities from the West Antarctic Peninsula - Coastal water metaG058-DNA (SPAdes) (version 2) | ecosystem: Environmental > Aquatic > Marine > Coastal ... | reverse complement strand
CTGTAAGTCCTGGCGAAGTTGCTGATGGTGAAATCATTACTACACCATTTGGTACAGCAACATTAGATGCGATAGCACCAGTTACACCTGAACAGTCAGCACCCATAATTGCTGCAACACCTTGTGCGATAACACCTTCTGCTGCTGCTGTTGCTGCTGCTGAGTCAACACAGGTTGAGTCTGCTCTTACCACTGAAATAGTTTCTCCACCTAATAGTGAACCTGAGTCAGAAGCTTCTTTAAATGCAAGCTCTGCAGATGCAGCCATAGCTGGTGTTAGAGATTCAATAGGACCAGTAAATCCTAGGATAATTCCCATCTTAACTTCTGCGAATGTATTCGTTGTAAAAGTAGAAACGAATATAAATGCAGCAATAAATAGTTTTTTCATTATTTTCCTCTTTGATTATTAACAATTTGTAAAAGTCAAATTAAAGACTATTTAAATGAATTTTCAATAGGAGAATTATCAAATTTTTTGAAGCCGATAGACTGAAATAATCACAATAGCCCCACCAATAGTACTTAATATCGATGGAATTTCTCCAAAAATTAAGAAAGTTAGAATTAAACCAAATATTGGAAATAGAGAATAGAAGGGCATAACTTTATTAACTGAATAAAATTTATAGAGATAAAATAAAGAAGTATGAGCAATAACAGAGACAGTTACTCCATTATGAAGCAAAAGAAACCACGTGTTTATATCAATATCTTTTAAATGATTAATTGTGTTTCCTTCAGTAAAAATTGAAAATATCAAGATGGTAGTAAAGCCTGTAAGTCCCATAATCATGTTTGAAAACTTTACATCAACTTCTTTAATGTATCTTGATAACACATTTGCAATCCCATAAAAAAAAGCAGAAATACCACATAAAAAAAGTGCATAAATTTCTCCTTTTAAATTTGGGTCATAACCAATTAGAAAAATTCCAAAAAAAGAAATAAGAATTAGTAACCATTGTTTTGTACTAACTTTTTCACCAAGAAAAATTGAGCTTACAAGAATAGCAAAGGGTATTGCTAGTTGAGCTCCAATAATAATAGGAGCAACTAAAGTTGCTTTACCTAATGATAAATTTAAAAAAAATATAACTCCAAAGCCCATAGTTAATGAAAAACCCATTAAAGGAAAAAAATATTTTTTATCTGGAATTTTAAATTTACAAAATGGAATGAGAAAAATAAAAAGTATAAACATTCTTAAGGATCCTGCTAACATGGGTGGTAAGGATGTATTTAAAGCAAGCTTGTTTACAGGATACGAACTTCCAAAAATAAACATAATAAATAAAACTAAAAAATAATGTCGTGTAGTCAAAAAATTAACCCATTGTGAATGGATCTGTCATCGGCTTTTCCGAAGAATTATACCATGTTGTCTTTATTCTTGTATACTCTTTGATTGATTCAATTCCAGCTTCTTTACCGTAGCCACTATCTTTAATTCCTCCAAAGGGAGCCATGGGTGAAATTAATCTATATGTGTTTACAAATACTATTCCAGCTCTTACTGCCTTTGAAACTCTCATACTTCTCCCAAGATTTGCTGAATAAACTCCAGAAGATAATCCATATTTATTATCATTCATTAATTTAATAGCCTCTTCTTCTGTATCAAATTTCATAACAGATAATACTGGACCAAATAATTCATTTTCAGCAGTAGGTAAGTTATGATTTTTACATTCAATTATTGTAGCTGGAAAATAATAGCCTTTATTAGATATATTTGATCTTTTTCCTCCACATCTAATTTTTCCACCTTGTTCAATGGTAGCTTTAATATTTCTTTCAATATTTTCTAATTGTTTGAAACTATTTAAAGGACCCATTTGAGTATCTTTATCCATCGGAGCGCCAAGTTTTATCTTTTCAGCTTTTGTGACTAATTTATCTAAAAATTCATCATAAATTTTAGATTGAATGTAAAGTCTTGATCCAGCAATACAGCTTTGACCACTTGCACCAAAGATGCCAGCAGTAATTCCATTAAGTGCATTTTCTTGTTCAGCATCATTAAATACTACAACAGGACTTTTTCCACCCAGTTCTAGGCTCACCTGTGATAAATTTTCAGCTGAATTTTTTACAATATGTTTGGCAGTTTCTGGACCACCTGTGAATGCAATTCTCTCCACAAGGTCATGTGTAGTTAGAGCTTTACCGCAAGGCTCACCTAAACCAGTGATTATATTAACTACTCCTTTTGGTATTCCTGATTTTTCAATTAATTTTGCAAATTCCAATAAAGTTACAGGCGCAAGTTCAGATGCTTTTATTACAACTGTATTTCCCATGGCCAATGCAGGGGCAAGTTTAACAGCTGTTAATAACATTTGGGAGTTCCACGGAATGATTGCAGCAACCACACCAATAGGTATCCGAGTAGTTGTTACTTGCATGTCCGGTTTATCAATTGGTACGACTGTTCCTTCAACTTTATCAGCAAGACCTGCAAAGTAATCATAGTATTCAGCAATATAATTAGCTTGTGTTTTAGTTTCTCTAAAAATTTTTCCTGTATCAATAGTTTCTATAGTTCCAAGATGTTCAGCATTCTCTCTCAGTAAGTTTGCTAGAGACCTTAAATATTTAGCTCTATCTCTTGGATGTAAATTAGACCAGGAGTTATCAAAAGCTTTTTGTGCAGCCTTAACTGCTTTATCTACATCTTTTGCATCTGCTTCAGGTACAGTTGCCCAAACTTCATTATTCTCTGGGTTTAAAGTTTCAATAGTTTTACCAGAATCAGACTCAACCCATTGACCGTCTATGTACATTTTAAAGTTTTGAATTTTTGTCATTTAATTATTAATAAAATTTTTAAGATTTATATTAACATCATCTGCACACTCTATACTACAAAGATGTTTCCCATTATTTATTTCAGTAAAACTTGAATTTATTAAATCATTAGATAAAGATTTTGACATCTCAACTGTTGAACCTAAGTCATCTGACCCTGTCATCACTAGAGTTTTAGTTTTTATATTTTTAATCATACCAATATCATCTTGATGATAAGCAAATAGTTTATATGCTTTTAAAAAATTTAAATGATCTTCATCTTTTTTTGTTAAGATCTTTATAAATTGATCATAAATTTCTGGATGGTCTTTTAAGTATTGATCTGTGAACCATCTTTTTAGTGCTTGTTTTGAAATAGGTTTATTTAATTTAGCTTGCTCAAATCTTTCTATGACTAAACTTCTTTGCTCTACAGTTCTTTCATATGTAGTTCCAAGCAATGTTAAGGTCTTTAATCTATCCTGAAATTGTGAAGCAAAGTCTAATGCAATTAATGAACCTAGAGAGAACCCAATTAAATTAATTTTATCTATTTTCAAAAATTGTAATAAATCATCTAATTGGTTTGAAAAATCATTCAAAGTAATTTCCTCTTTATCATAAGGAGTTCTTCCATGACCTAACAAGTCATAAGAAATTATTGAATGATCGTTTAAAGATTTAATTTGAGGCTCCCACATTCTATGATCTAGCCCAACACCATGAATGAATACTAATGGATCTGTATTATTATCAATAAATGAATAATAATTTTGATTTGGGTCAAAATTTTGAGACATCTAATTACTTAGGGTCTAGTCCCATTTCTTTCATATCTTGATAACGATCTCCTGTTCTAGCATGAGCTCTTCCAGAAGAGGCACCACCAATTGCTATAACTATTTCATCATCAAAAGGAGCATCATGAATTGTAAATTCATGAGTTAAATAATAAGGTCTTAGACCTGAATCTGTTTTATGCATCATTGGAATAGACATTTTTGATCCAGCAGGACCTCTAGTATTAGTAAAGCTTAAATAAGAAGTTCCACCAACAGCATCTCTAAATTTATTACCAAATCTTAATGTATGAATAAATGCAGATGCATGTTCAATTTCACCATTTAAGCCAACAGTTCCAGCCTTTCCATACGCTAAAATTTTTTCAGGTGAGCCAATCTCTTTTATAAGTTCTGGAACTAAAATATCACCTAACTTAGGTGCTAAATCTAAAATGATTGGTTTAAGATCCTCAACAAAACCTTTTCCATTCCATGGATTTTTAAATACAGCAGCAACTGAAACCATTAAAACTGGTTCTTTAGCTTCTTTACCACCTTCAATAAAAGTTTTATCTACAAACTTTGTAAACTTTCTAAGTTCTAGTTTCATTAACTTGCTATCTCTATATTTGAACTATCTAAATTAATCTTTGGTATAACTTCGTCATTAAACAGCTTTATACTTCTCATGCAAGCTTCATGATCTATTCCAGGAAAATTAGACCAAACTTGAAGATTTTGTAAATTTAATTCAGATTTTAATTCATTTATTTTATTAACAACATATTCTGGTGTTCCAAATAATAAATTTCTTTTATGTAAAAAATCATAATTAAGTAAATCCAATTTATGTTTTGTTTCTGGTAGATCTTCTTCTGGATCCATATGATTGCCCAATCCTCTCCAGTGACATACCCATTTCATATAATCAATAATATGTTCACCAGCCATTTTTTCTGCTTCTTCCATAGTTTCAGCAATAAACATGTCTCTAACCAAAGATATACCTTCACCTAGCGGAACATCTCTATTTTCTGCTTTAGATTTTGCATCTTTATAAATTTCAAATCTTTTTTTTAAAGCTTTAACAGTAGGTATCCACATTATTGTATTTAAGCCATTCTGTGCTGCCCATTCAATTGAACGTGCACCATCAACAACTTGCCATATTGGTGGATGTGGTTGTTGTTTTGGTTTTGGAACAACACTAATTTTTTTTATTTCACTTGTTACCGTATCTAAAAACTTTTCACTAGGAGGACTCATGTCGTGCTGCCAAGTAAAACCAGGAGTAGGGTAGTTATAAAATTCACCTTGATGACTAAAAAATTCTTCTGTCCAAGCCTTTTTCATTATGGTTAATGATTCATCAAACAGTCTAAAATTTTTTGCCTGATCTTTTAAGTCAGCCTCTTTATTCATATTGATAGCTTCTCTTCCATATATTCCTCTACCAATACCAACATCAACTCTTCCACCTGATAACTGGTCTAGTAAAGCAATATCTTCTGCAAGACGGATGGGGTTATGAAAGGTAATTACATTGCAAGCTTGACCAATTCTAATTTGTTTTGTTCTTGCGGCTGCATCCACACCCATCATTAAAGGGTTTGTACAAGATTCCATTCCTTCATGATTGAAGTGATGCTCTGTATACCAAATAGAGTCCCAATTATTTTCATCACAGTAAGTTGTGATTTCTTGGGTTTCATTTAATAATTGATCGTATGGTTTATGGTCCCAGTTAGTAGTGTTACAAAAATATCCAAATTTCATTCAAACCTCCTTAAATAATTAAATTCAAAGACGACTGATCCCACTTTCGTATTCTTTAGTACCGTTTAAACCTTAAGTAACGACGAGTTATGTACGCTTTTGTTAAACTCTATTTTAACTAGACTCCTTATTCAATATATATTTAATCAAAATATTACAGGTAATTTATGAAATTAAACAAAGTTGAGCCAAAATACATTTCAAAATCTAACCCAAGAATTGGTCTTATAACGCTAGGTAGTGATTTTAGAATTGAAAAGGATTTTAATAATGTGATCTATGGAAGAGACATTGATCTCTATGTAAATAGAATTCATTGCTACAATCCATTGACCAATGAAACGTTAGCTAAAATGTCAGATGACATTACCGATGTTACAAAAGATATTTTGCCAGATCAAAAAATAGATTGTGTAGCGTATGGTTGTACGTCTGGAACAGTTGCAACTGGGTATGATGTGATAAAAGAAAAAGTACATTTGGCTAAACCAGAAGCAACGGTAACAACACCAATAACTGCAGCTATAAAAGCATTAAATAAATTTGATATTAATAAAATATCTATTTTTACACCTTATACAAAAAAAATAAATAACTCAGTGGTTGGTTACTTTAAAAAAGAAAATATTAACGTTAATTCTTTAACTTATTTTGATATTGATTCTGATTTAGATATTGGAAAAGTTGATGAGGATCATTTATTTGACGTCTTGTCAAAAATAGATCTTGCAGATAGTGAGGCTTTGTTTGTTTCGTGTACGGCTTTACCAGTATTATCTATAATTGATAAGTTAGAAAAAAAACTAAATAAAGTTGTTCTATCAAGCAATCAATCTTTAATCTGGGATTCTCTTAATGCAATTAATTATAAAGAAAAGATTGACGGTTTTGGAAAATTATTTAATAGTTAAACTATATGAATTTTAGCAAAGAAGAATACAAAGCAAGGTTAAAAAAAGTTCAAAGCTCAATGCAAGAGAAAGGTATAGAATTATTAATCTCTAGTGATACAGCAAATATGAACTATTTAACTGGTTATGATGCCTGGTCGTTTTATTATGCTCAAGCTGTAATTGTTCATGTGAATGCTGACGAACCATTATGCTGGGTTAGAAAGCAAGACTCAGGTGGAGCTTATATAAAAACTTATTTAAAAAATGAAAATATTTTAGTTTACGATGAAAAATATATTCATACTTGGCCAATTCATCCATATGATAATTTGGTGGAAATTATAAAAGAGAGAAAATGGGATAAACTTACAATAGGTTTGGAAATGGATAGTCATTATTTTACAGCTTATTGTTATGAAAAAATGAAACAGGGGTTACCAAATGTTAAGCTAAAAGATTCTGAAAGATTAGTTAATTGGGCTCGAGTTGTTAAATCTAATGCTGAAATAGAACTTATGAAATCTGCAGCAATAATTTCTCAAAAAGGAATGCAAACAGCAATTGACGTTATAAATCCTGGTGTCAGACAATGCGATGCTGTAGGAGAAATTCAAAAAGCATTATTTTATGGAACCCCAGAGTTTGGTGGTGAGTATTCAAGTATTGCAACGCTACTTCCAACAGGGAAAGGTACTTCAGCATCACATTTAACAGCAACTCAAGATAAGTTTGTGGAGGGTGAGGCTACAATAATAGAGCTTTCAGGGGTATATCAAAGGTACCATTGTCCTATGGCTAGAACAGTTTTACTTGGAAAACCTGATCAAAAGAAAATTGATACTATGAATAAAACAAATGAGGCATTGCAGGCTGGAATAGATGCTGCAAAACCTGGACAAACTGCAGATGATGTTGCGCAAGCTTTTTGGAAAATTTTAGACAAATATGGAATAGAAAAAACCTCTAGAACTGGCTATTCAATAGGAATTGGTTACCCACCTGATTGGGGCGAACATACCCTTAATATATCTAAAGGTGATATGACTATTTTAGAACCAAATGTTACTTTTCACATGATTGCAGTAATGCAATTTGGAGATTGGGGTGTTGAAGCATCAGAAGCACTACGAATAACCGACAAAGGGTGCGAGTTATTTTGTGACTTTCCAAAAGAGCTACATATTAAATAATTGAAATAAAAAAACTTGAAAACAAACTCTACAAATGTTTTAAATTCCATGAAAAAAATTTATGTCAAAAAATAGTGAATTTGTTAAATTTGATAATGTAGACAAAAGCTACGATGGAAAAACCTTAGTAGTCAAAGGTCTAAATCTAGATATTGAAGAAGGTGAGTTTGTAACAATGTTAGGACCCTCTGGTTCAGGCAAAACAACTTGTTTAATGATGCTTGCAGGATTTGAAACAGCAACCAATGGAGAAATCTATTTAGACAACAAAGTTATTTCAAATATTCCACCTCACAAAAGAGGGATTGGAATGGTGTTCCAAAATTATGCTTTATTTCCACACATGACTGTTTATGAAAATTTAGCATTTCCATTAAGGGTCAGAAAAATTCAAAAAAATGAGGCAGATAAAAAAATTGATAAAGCCTTATCAATGGTGTCTCTACAAGGTTTTGAATCTAGAATGCCTATGCAATTATCAGGAGGACAGCAACAAAGAGTAGCAGTTGCAAGATCATTAGTTTTTGATCCTCAATTAGTATTAATGGATGAACCGTTAGGAGCATTAGATAAAAATTTAAGAGAAAGTATGCAATATGAAATTAAACATATTCATGAAAGTATTGGTGTAACAGTTGTATATGTAACACACGATCAAACTGAAGCTTTAACAATGTCAAATCGTATTGCAGTTTTTAATGATGGAAAAGTTCAACAACTTTCAAGTCCTGATGAATTGTATGAAGCACCAGAAAATTCATTTGTAGCAGGATTCATAGGGGAAAATAATATATTCAATGGAACTGTTAGTGAGATTGATAGTGAGAATTGTAAAGTAAAATTAGAAAATGGTAATGAGATATTAGCTAACCCAATTTCAGTTAAAGCTAAAGGAGACAAAACAACTATTTCTTTAAGACCAGAAAGAGCTTTAATTAATCCAAAAGATAAAATGGATAATAATCATCAAGGTAAAATTAAAGAAGTTATTTATCATGGTGACCATACAAGAGTTAGAATTGATATATTGGGTAATGATCAATTTATTCTAAAAATTCCAAATAGTACTTCTAATCTAGATATTAAATTGGGAAACCAAATTAATGTAGGCTGGAACTCTAAAGATAGTAGAGCTCTAGACCCAAAGTAAGTAATTAAAATTTTTCTAAAATATAAAGGCAAATTAGCCATAATTGACTGTTGACACTTCCGATGGTTCTTGTTTTACTTTCACTTTACAAAAATACGTTAACGTTTAATAGGAGAGAAAATGAAAAAACTAAGTAAACTATTACTGGCTATTTCTTTTGTTGTTTCTATCACTTCTTCGGCATTTGCAGTTACTGTAGTGTCTTGGGGTGGAGCTTACACAGCAAGTCAAAAGCTAGGTTATGGTGATCCGGCAGCTGCGAAATTAGGCATCCCAGTTAATTGGGTAGACTATTCTGGTGGATTATCTGAGATTAAAGCACAAGTAGAAGCTGGTGCAATTACATGGGACATCATTGATGTTTATGCAATGGACACTATTAATGGATGTGACGAAGGTCTATTCGTTGAATTCGATTTCGATAAAGATTTCGGACCAGGTTCAGATGGCGTTAAAGCAAGTGATGATTTCTTTACAGGTGGTAAAAACCCTCTAACAGAAAATCCTGGTGGAATGCCAAGTAAATGTGCTGTAGGAAATATTTTATACACTTGGAACTATGCTTACAATCACGACACGATTGGAAGTAAAAAGCCAAAAAATGTAAAAGATTTCTTTAACACAAAAAAATTCCCTGGAAAAAGAGGAATTTACAACAGTCCAACTGCTTTTCTAGAAGTTGCTTTGGCAGCTGATGGAATTAAACCAGGAAAAGGTGGTGCTAAGATTTATGAAGCTCTAAGAACTGAAGAAGGTGTTACAAGAGCAATCAATAAAGTTAAAACACTATGTGAAGATCCTAATGGTGGATGTGTATTCTGGTCTGCAGGAGCAAAACCACCTGAGTTGTTAATGTCAGGTGAAGTTGTAATGGCTACTGGTTGGAATGGAAGATTTTTCAATGCGATAATGGACGGTGCTCCTCTTACACAAGTGTGGGATGCTCAAGGTCTTGATTACCAGTACATGGTTATGGTTAAAGGTGGACCTAACGATGCTAATGGTAAAGCTATGAAAGTTCTTAAAGAAATGATGAGTACAGAAGGTTTAGCAGGATCTGCGAAACACATTGCTTATTCACCTTTCAGAAAGTCTTCTTTAGCAATTATCAAAGCAGGTGAGCCTTGGTACAAAGATGGTAAAACAAATATGTTACCTGAAATGCCATCATCTAAAAAAAATACTAAAAACTATTTCTTAGTTGATCCTTTTTACTGGGCTGACAATGGTACAGAGCTTGGTGAAAAGTATGAAGCTATGAAAGCAGGACTTAATTAATTTTAACTTTTAAAAATTAAAATTATAAAATATACTTGGGCGGTTATTTAATAACCGCCCTTTTTTTATGGAAACAGAAATAAAACAGATTTTAACTTCAGACGGTGTACCGTTAGAGCAGAGTTTAAAAAAAGCTGAAAGAAGAAATAAGATTAAAGCTTTTTTACTAGTAGCTCCATTATTATTATTTTTACTTATTACATACATCTTTCCAATTGGTGAAATGCTTACAAGAAGTATTGATGATAAAATGGTTACAAATATGCTTCCTAAAACATTTAAGGCAATGGAGAGTTGGGATGGACAAGAATTGCCCCCAGAGGAAGTTTTTGCAAGTTTTTTAATTGATTACAAAATCTTAGTAAAAGCAAAAACTCAAGGAAAACTTGATCAAAGACTGAATAAAGAAAAAAATGGCTTTAATTCAATTCTTAAGAAATTAAAAAGAAAAATGAAAAAATTTGAAGAGGGAAATTATAAAGAGCAAATAATGTCTGTTCATAAAAGGTTTGCTGATGTTTCGTATTGGCAAGCAATTAAAAGAACAGCTCCCCCTTATACAGTGGCAAAATACTTAAAAGCAGTAGATATGGTTATAGATGAAAATGGTGACATCGTTAAGGTTGAAGAAAGTAGAAGGATATATACACAACTTTGGCTCAGAACATTAGAAGTAGCCTTTTTTGTTACACTTTTTTGTTTTTTAATGGGTTATCCAATTGCACATTTGTTGGCCACGATACCAATGAAATATAGTAACTTATTAATGATTTGTGTTCTATTACCGTTCTGGACTTCTTTACTTGTGAGGACTGCTAGCTGGATGATTTTATTACAGCAACAAGGAGTTGTGAATGATTTTTTTGTAATGATAGGTTTAGTTTCTGACGATAACAGGCCTGAGATGATGTACAATAAAGTCGGCACTTATGTTGCAATGTCACAAATTCTATTACCTTTTATGGTTCTTCCACTTTACAGTGTAATGAAAACAGTCTCACCGAGCTTAATGAGAGCTGGAAAGTCTCTTGGTGGAACACCATTTGTATCTTTTTGGAAAATATATTTTCCATTAACAATCTCTGGTATTGGTGCTGGATCTTTATTAGTTTTTATCATAGCTGCAGGTTATTACATTACACCAGAATTAGTGGGCGGAGCTTCTGGAAAACTTATTAGTAATTCAATAGCATACCATATGAAACAAACTTTAGATTGGAGCTTTGCATCTGCAATGGGGTTAATGTTATTGGTTGGAGTTATGGCAGTCTATTGGATTTATAATAAGCTTGTTGGAATTGATAATATTAAATTAGGATAATTATGGCATTACCAAGTTATACAGAAACAAGATATAGAATTTGGCATTATATCTATTTAACTATATGCACATTTATTTTTATATACTTAATTGCTCCTTTATTTGTAATATTTCCTCTATCTTTTAGTCATGATGAGTTTTTAATTTTTTCAGAGGAAATGAAAAATTTAGATCCTGATGGTTTTTCTACAAGATGGTATAAAGATATGATTTGGGGAACAAAAAATCCATGGGGATTGGCTGCAAAAAATAGTTTGTTTATCGCATTTTTTGCAACAATAGGTTCTGTTATTTTGGGAACAATTGCTGCTTTAGGGTTAAGTAGTAGGCATATGCCCTATAAAGGAATTATTATGGCTATATTAATTTCACCAATGATTGTGCCACTAATTATTTCAGGTGTCGCAATATTCTTTTTTATGGCTAAAGTTGGCTTGGCTGCAACACACACTGGAATAATTCTAGCACACATAATATTAGGAACGCCTTTTGTGGTGATAACCGTAACAGCAACTTTGTCTGGTTTTGATCATAGTGTTACTAGAGCTGCGGCAAGTTTAGGAAGCACTCCATACAATACTTTTATGAAGATAACTTTACCATTAATCACACCAGGTGTTGTATCTGGTGCGTTATTTGCTTTTGTAACATCATTTGATGAAGTTGTAGTTGTACTCTTCTTAGCAGGATTAGAGAATACAACTATCCCAATACAGATGTGGATTGGTTTAAGAGAACAATTAAGTCCAACTATTTTGG
>Ga0209384_1001521_pt1 | contig 11967 bp, 15 predicted proteins | sample CoawatmetaG05DNA_FD_187511 | JGI IMG/M metagenome (GOLD analysis project Ga0209384, IMG submission 187511) | Marine microbial communities from the West Antarctic Peninsula - Coastal water metaG058-DNA (SPAdes) (version 2) | ecosystem: Environmental > Aquatic > Marine > Coastal ... | reverse complement strand
CATTATTATCCACAGACGATTCCGACCCAGTAATACACTCACAGTCCATCGGAGAGTTGCTGCCCGCAGCTGATGTGGTTCCTCGTGGACATTGTTTGCAATCATGGTTTGCGTGTCCACCGAATGAATATGTTCCGGGCCGGCACTCGAGACACTCGTTTGGCGTCGTCGACCAATCGCGCTCGTAGCCACCGTTGCACGTACACGTGTCGGAGTCTCTGCGTATTCCCATGTTTGCGGAACTGCAAACGCAGGTAGTGCTTCCCTGTGACGAGGTCGAGTCTAGAGGACATGGCAAGCATGTGGAGGATTCGTTTGCTCCCACAGATGCAGAATATGTGCCGATTCCACAGTCAGTGCACGTTTGCGTTCCCGTTGATGTCTTGTATTTTCCGGCGACGCACAGAGAGCACGCCCCGCCGTCGGGTCCAGCCGAGCCGGCATTGCAAGACAAGCCGACACAAAATGAAATACACGCGCCTATGATGAGAGCGAATATCAATTTCATCCATGGTGATGCGGGAAAGCGCGTTATATATAGTATTTTGATCAGATGGAATAATATCTGGTGTAGAAATAATCGGGCAGCGCACACCCCGTGGTATATACGACCCGCCGTGTCAGAGCAATGAGCCTCGCGCAGGCGCTGTCCCACACGTTGCGGCCCAGACTACCGGATGGCGTGTTGCGGGCGTGCATAGAGGCGGACCGTGTTGTGGTGGACAACGTCGCGCTGGTGGCGCTTGAGTACGTGCCTCTTTTAAATCTGCCGATGGCCACGCTGCTCAAGCGCGACGACACGTACGAGCTCCGGATTCCCATCACCGCAGAGAGCAGCCGCGTGTCGCTCGCCGACATGCGCGGCATCCAGTCGTATGCTCCCGCGCGCGTCTCTGACGTGTGTGTGATACACGAGAAGGACACGTTCGAGCTGTGCGTCTCGATATGCAACGAGACGAATCTGGTCCGCTTCACCGAGCTCGAAGTTATCAGAGTGAACAAGCGCGCGCGCTAAACCAACTCGTTCGTAGTGGTATAAAATTTATTATAAAATTTACTCGACCGATCCGATGCATAAACGCGTCGTGAAGCTATCAATGTATCACATCACGGCACGCTGAAATATCGGATGACGGAGGGTGTTGTGTACGCATAGAACCCGAGAACGATAACGACATAAACACACACTTCGATGTTCGATATGTTCCTATCGTATACGATGGACCGACGCACGACCCGCACCTTTTTTTTATTCTTCGAGTTAATTATGAGGCCATCAACGACAACGCGCATCACAGTAATAGATTGTGTATTATGTCAGAATGTCTTATATATAAATACACATCTTCTTTTGTGAGATTGGTTATGTATACGACGTCCGTGTCACGCACATCATTCCTTTTTTTGTGCTGTGTACACAGTCGAGTGTCGGTATTGGCGCACACACATCGACCCAGTCGTCATAGTCAGAATCACAGTCGACAAAATGATAGCTCCAAATGTCAGTTCCAGACGACAACCAATGGTCGAAATACGAACTCGCAGAGACGTCCACATACTTCTGTGGTATGTCGAACATGTGCACGTATCGTAATCACCTTATATATACCAATTGTATCGTGTCTCCATACCGTGTTATTATAGAGTGTTTGCTGTGCGTTATTTAAGAAACACGTACATATACCAGATGTGTGTAGCTATAGTTGGCAGTCTCGACGACGCTGTATGCAACGTACCCGCCGCATTGAGTCGCCGACAGAGAGCATGGCTCGACTTCCAGATAACATCACATGCATTGTTTGTCGTGTCCATCGCGTACTCTGTCTATATGCGTTTTTACGAACTCGCGTTGTTGACTACCCTTGTCGTTGGTTGCTCGGTGCGGTATCACCGGAACCGCGAGCGCGTCGGTGGTATTGCATATATGGATAATGCCGCCGCGTCCGTGCTCGCGCTATACGGTGTCTGCCAATTGTTCGCGTCGCCCAGCATGACGATTCTGTTTGCAAATTCTTCAATGGCGATGTTATCTGTGACGACATTTGCGTTGTCGTTTGTTAGTAGATACAAGCACATGTATCGGATTATACACCCAATTGGTATGCATGTCGTGCCAGCATTGTGGTGTTTGAATGTGGCCGCTTTCCAGCGCCCCTTCATATAGTGGGCGTGCGTTGATACGAATTTACAATAGAAATTGCGAGGACGAACGTTGCAAACAAGCGAGGAGTGCGACGAAGTTCCGAGGACGATATTCTATATAACCCGCAAGGGTATATTAAAGACCTGTGATCTCACGTTCACATGGAAAACGACAAAATCGTGGCGTATATGCAACGGGTCGATTTCTGCTCCGAAGTTCAACCGGTCGGATGCCAAACGTCTCCCTGGCAGGGTTTGGACCGTATCCAGATATCTCGAGATACGCCGTGCGTGGTGGGGAGACATTACGATTATCTACCACTAAATGTTTTTTCCAGAGATGCATTCTCTGTGCGTCTTACGCCAGAGAACACGTTTATGGTAGAGTTGTTGTCCAAAACGAATGGTCTGTTCGTCCGTAAATACAGCTGCACGTCGGACAAACTGGAAGGCTGGTGTCCGGCAATGCCCACACACTTGATAGAAAACGGCGATTTCATCAAATTGAGTGAAACTGTAGAATGTGTGCCCGGCGAACGCATGGCGATATTCCAGTTGCAGATACGTCCGAGCCAGATACAGATTCGTCCGGCTCATAAACAAGAACTCGAAGTCGGTCACACGAAGTCGGCCAGGAGGAGGAACAGAGGCCATAAGGTGGCAACTACCGCATTGTTCATGGTTCCAAGCACGGACTTTTCAGACTCGGGATTCCCCCAAGGCCCTGGAAACCCGTACACGTTATGACCGTGCACACGCGCCGCATCAGGTGGAAGCCCGTCGTGTGCATGCGACCGTCACCGCACCAGGTGAAAGCCCATCGTGTGCATATATGGGCCTGCGACACGTGCCGCAGATGGAACTTGTAGCGGTTTTCGGTGCGCGCTGCACGGCATGCCCGATCTTCGTCGCGTGGTGGCCGCGCTCGAGTGCCACGTCCTCGCGCGCGGTGTCCGAGAGCAGTGCACTTTGATACACTTTCAATGTGTGCTCATGTTCGCGGCGGCGTGCATCTGCAAATTATACGCCCATTGCTATTTCGCATCGTTCACGTACCACTAATGCGCAGGTTGATATGTGTGGTGGTGTTACCCCTCACAGCGACAATAGTGCTGTCTATACTCGCATCGCTCACTATGTCCTCGTCCGTGCCGCGCGACATGGGCAACAGCTCGCAGTGGACCGATTTCGCGTCGGGTGTCTCGGTGCGCGTGCGTGCCACCGACACGCCGACGCGTGTCGCCTTGCTCCTGTGTATGCACGCAATGCATATCTACATGTGTCTGCCGATGTTACACATCACCAAGGTGCTCTACGGATTCTGGCTCGGAGTGGGTCTGGGCTGGTGCGTGTGCTGTGCGTGGGAGCTGTCCCTATTTTACATTTATATTTGTGTCGTTCGTAAGGAACACAGCAAATTCGTGTTAGAGTATACCACCAGCGCGCGCAGAGACGGCACGCTCTTCCGCGAGAACGTTTTATTTGCCATGTCGTCACTACCGCTGCAGGCTAGCGCGTCGCTCGTACAGTTTGGCGACGTCACGCGCAGCGAGTTCATGATGGCCAATGGCATCGTCACCGCAGTGATGTCGATGAAAAACGTGCTGTGTGGGGCGTTGCTCGCGTCGTCCCCGAGCGCGCAGCAGCTGGTGGTGCTCACGGCAGTGCTCGCTTTCTCGACTTTGCTGCCCACTCTCTCGACGGTGTACGTGTCGTCGAGGTCGGTGCTGACGGCTCTGCATGCGCACGGCGAGCGCCAGGCGCTGCTCGATATCGATGACTGCGAGGCCGACAGCACAGAACACACCCGCGAACCCGACGGCATGGAGCGCGACCCTGAGCACGCAGACGAGACCGCTCCTGTTGGCGCGAGAGCAGCAGATGCGCAATATACGATGCTTGTGCTTGGGAGTACATCAACAGATCTGCACGTTGATATACTCGAACCACGACCCACAGCACTTGAAACAGCGTCGCTGAGTGTACCAGACGCTCCCGGGGACGGTGAAACTCGAGGAGACGCTGAAGTCTACGAGCATAAGCCCGTAGGCGCTGATAGTCGGAACGTGGGCGCCACGAGCGAGACACACGGCGACGAAACCCTCGTCATCGCCATCTCCGAGGTGTGTGTGACACCGGCTTGTGACGAAAGCGCGGTAGTATTTCGTATACATTAAAACGCATAACAATAGAACACTCGCGAGTTCGTATTTACTTTCAAATTCAAACATGTGGTGTATCAGGCATCAACAAACCGAACGAGGGGTTGTCCTGAAACTCGAGCCGATACCCGAGTGCAATATTACCCACGCTCACGAAAAATATAGAATCAAGCATTACAAGCTGTAAAAATGGTGCAGATTGCTCGTCTAGCGCAAACGTAATAGCGAAGGAGATCAACAGTATACCGTACAGTATTTCGAAGGTCTTATACCAAAGTGATTGATGTGTGTTCAAGCGCCCGTACGCGATCAGAGTCATTGCATGTACTATGAAGAACGATCCCGCCCATACAATCAATCCGACCTGATGCGGGATGGTAGTTTCCGTACCATTCGGCCATCCTCCCCTGAGTTCAAAATGTATACCCATTATCAACCCCGCCAACGACGCTGTGAGCAGCAACGCGAACGAGAACCGTGCGATCTCGTTTCGTGAGCTCCATCCCGACTCTGTTTGGTCGTTTCCGACTACTTCATTTACACTACCATCTCGTCGTATGAATTCCGTCTCCATAGATATACGCAGCCATGTATACCATATAGTAGGTAATAGTAACGCGTAACCGACCACAACAATCCACGGTACCGCCTGTGATAAGCCGTTGTTGCTGTGTTTGCATGTTAGCACATCTTCCGATATATATTGTAGACGGTGTTTTGTTCGTCCGGGCCCACACGCGTCGGACAGTATTATTACCATTATTGATATCGCTGCCGCTGTCAGGCCAATACATGCGACAACTAGGGCGCGTGTGTTCTTATTAGTGTATATGAAGGAGTACATGTGCGGTTCTCGCCAACGTTCTTAAATATAAAATAACTTCTATATATCGTGAAAATTGGCAAACATTTGTTATAAAGCACCACTCATATACAAGCACTCAACTCGTGAGCATGTCCACAGAACCGGATAGTAAATTCTATGATCACTTCCGATACGGGAGTTTTTACGACAGTGTGGACGGGGAAATCCAAGCATTGAAGAACCAATTAGACTTTCGTGGTGTGGGCAAGCGCAAGATTGTCCGTGTTGAAAAATTCGTGTCTTATAAGAAGACTGATAATTCGTTCTATGTGCTTCACGACGGCGTTGACATTGGCGACGCCGGTAGTGCATCCGTTCATGTCGCAACGCCTGTATGTATCGATGCGATCAAACATGTGCGTACGTTTCCGGAACTGAAGCATGAGTACGAACCTAAACATGTGCGTACGTTTCCGGAACTGAAGCATGAGTACGAACCTAACGTGTTCGTGGGAGTCGCCGATGCAATTGAGGGCGTAGACCTTCTCATTTCCATGAAGAATGGTGTTTATTAGCGCGAAATACGTCACTGTATATCCGCCGCGCAATCACACGGACACCTTTATATCTTTATATTGTTTGAATACACGTCAAATTAACACCAAGTCTCTGTCACATGTTGTCTTCAATTTTTATTACAACGATACAACTCATTCCGGGCGCACCCACTCTCGCTCCGGGCGCTCTGGGCGCACCCACTCTTGCATACACTTGATCAAGTATATGGAAATACTTTCACAAAAATGTAGTTCGTCGCATGAAGCAAAACTGAAGAAACCACGGTGCCATGAGTGATGACAAAGAGATCATAATTCCATATTCCATTTGAAAAATACGAGGTGTTTCCGACGTCTTCAGGCGGGGGTGAGTCACCAAACGGTTCACTGGAGAATGTATTGTCCCCTGGGGGGGTGTCACCAAACGGTTCACCGGAGGATGTATTGTCCCCTGGGGGGGTGTCATCAAACGTTTCACCGGAGGCGTTAGAACAGACAATGCTCCAAGTGGAATAGTCACAGTTCATAACGAACCACAACATAACAGCTGTCACGTCAAAAATCAAACACAGGATAGTTCTGGTCTTGTAATTCATCTTGTCTGTAGATTTATACAATGTAATGCACTGTCTTTAATATGACATACACGTTGTTTACACATGGGTTGATTACAAATAAAATTTATGACTCAATTAGTAATAGTAAGTGAGTATGTCCGGGCGGACATATTTATATATATGATTGGCATCACGACGCAATATGAACGACGTTCTCACTCAAGATTATATACATTCACTTTCTAATGAGTGGAGGTCGTCGATCACTGAACAGGTCCCAGGAGAACATGAAATGACACGAGAATCACACCTCACACTTTCAAGCTGCTTCCAGTACATCAAGTATAAGATGTATGTGAAGCGGGACATGTGCATTATAGTAGACGACTCGCATAGGCGTGACATGTGCGTCGCTTTGTATGAATACACACGCCGCATCGTGAGTCTGAGTGACTCTGACGTCGAATTTGTCGAGCGGTATGACAGTGGTCGGCGGCACCACCCACTGTCGCATCGTGTGTCTCCCAGACACAATCCGCCCGAGGATACACAGCCCGATAATATGCTTCCGGAAGACCTGCCTCTCGAAGACAGTGATATGATAACATATGTGTAACACTGCATCTACTCTGAAAATGACACGATGTACGCATTGTATGTAATTTGCGGCGCCTTCTCCCCAGTCATAACCTCGGGTACACGTGTGTAATGCTCGTACATGTCTTCTGAAATATTTCGTATCTTGCCGGTAAAGGGAGGTGTAATAAACACACAATCGTCGCTTTGTTCTACTCCAATTAAAATCAATCCTTTGGATGACCATTTACATTTGGTGTGTATGACGATGCCTCTAGACCAAACGCCGTTGACGCATATTTCGACTTTGGCGTTTGGTGTCATGTCCTCGATGTGCACATCCACGGGGGGTTGTGGCGGCGACTGCATGTAGAGAGCGACATGCTGTGGGATATATCATATACAGTCCATTTGTGGTGTGTAAATGCGAAACGACGTGTGTAGAAGTGTCGTTTAATATTGTGTGTGCAGATGTTACGTGTAGTTTATTACTCAACGTATTGACACGATTTGACGCTCGCCTCCGTGTCGAGTGGCAGCGTTCAAACGAAACCACGGAATACACACAAGTACACATACTGCATGCAACTACACCACCACAAACGGATTTGGCCCGGGCGCCAGCGACGGCGTGCGGGGCATCGCGGCGCATGTTGCGGTGTGATTCGGCAAACCCCTGCGCATAATTTCAAGGTCTACAGTGTGTGGCTGCGGGTCTTGGTCGACGTTGGAATGGTGCCCGTAGGCGCGGTGCAGCTTCCGGAGTTCTTTCAGGATGCGCTTTCTTCGTTCCGCGTCGTTTTCTTGATACGACGACATGGGGGCATTGAACGTCTGTCCCCACACGCTGCGGGGCGCTTCTGCTACACGTTCTTGCATGTGCATTTCGTGCATCTGCGATGCGCTGACCATTGTGGAATACACACGCGGTGTCTTTTATATACTTCGTCTGATTCGCGGAGAGTGCGGAGAGCGCGGAGAGCGCGGAGAGCGCTGAGAGAGCGGCGAGCGCGGAGAGCGCGGAGAGCGCGGAGAGCGTGGAGAGCGCAGAGAGCGTGGAGAGCGTGGAGAGCGTGGATGTGTTTACAAATAATCCTCGCTTTGTTCTGCTACAATTCAAATATTACTTGGTCTATTGACACAATTTGACGCTCTCCTCGAGTAGTGCCAGCCGCAGCTCGTTCCACTCCTCTGATTGGTGTCGACGGGCGTACACAACGAGGTCGCTGGCGCATGGCGCATGCGAATGCTCTTTTGATAAGCGACCTGCGACCGTCGTCATCTGGCACCCCTGCGTGGTGCGTCTGAGCGTGGCCCGCATACCGCGCACGACCGTGTCAACGGTCTCTTGGGTGTCAGCCTGGACAACGGCGGTCAGACCGAGGCGTCGAATGTACACGTCGGGGAACACGGCCTGCATCTGCTTGGCGCGCCAGGCCTTCCGGCCCACGATATGCCTCCATTCCTCCAGACTGTTCAGATTCACTGAGCCCTCGAAGCCGGTCCACTTGGCCCCCTTCCCCGGGCAGTGGATTTCGTGCGTGATGAGGAGGTACTCGCGTTCGCCAGACGACGCTGGCACTACAGCCGTCACGCGCACGGATCCTGACACGACACGTGCAAGTGCGTTAAAGTCGTTGGTACCAACTCCGTCGATCGGTCTCACGAAGGAGCGCTGCAGCCAGCGGTCCGTAGCCTCGACGAGCGGGCCCACGTCCGCCGGTTCCTCGACGCATCCTTTCGTCATCCACGGGGGGATCGCGTGTTTGCTGGCGAGGAGAGAGAGTACGGTGCGCACGTCAAAAGTGCGTGTCTGGCCGTCGCGCTTCACGTCCATGTTCAGCGTGGGTGTCTGCGTGTGAGTATTTGCAGCCTTAAATAATGCCCGTGTTAATTCGGGTATACCAGATGCGCGTTAGTAACGACCGCCCGGTGTACAGACGTTACCGATGTCCCGAGCCGAGAGTGGCGATGAACAGTACTTGAGAAGGTTCGACTCGTTGGAGTTCGGGCAGACTCGTGGGTGGTGACCCGGAGCGCATCAGAAACATCAGCCCGAAGACGACGATGCGCATGCGGTATCTGCATTATGGACGCGCTCGCGTATATAAAGCCAGCAGTCCGGCCTGTAAATGCTGAACACGTTCGCCGCCGTCGCGTTCATTCTCCCGCTCGCGACGCTGGCCTTCGCAGTGCCGCCCGCGGGGCTGCATCGTTCGCGCAGCTCTCCCGCGCTCCGCATGTGCAGTCCCGACCCTCCGCCGTGGCCGGGGTATAACCACCCGGTGCCCCTCTGCCCGCGTCCCGAGTCAGAGGGTCGAGCCCGGCCGGTGTATGGCCAGATAGACGGCGACGTCGAGCGTCTCCGGGGCGACGTGATACGTCTCGAGTGCCTCGTGCTCGAGCTCTGCGGGGCGTTGGTGTATTCCGACGACGTCGCACTGCTCGAACGCACGACCTCCGCGCTCGGCCCGATCTACCGGGATGCAACGTTTACCGCCCAGCGGCGCCCGGTTTTCGCTAGAAAGGCCGTCGAGGTCGTCCTCGCGAACCGGGGGCTCGTCGCGGTGCCGCCCATGCGCGCTTGGCGCCCGGCGCCCGGCGCAAGCGACGACGCAGTGTAGCCGCAGACGTTGGACTACTTTACTGTGTATGCTCCGCCGTCCGGCTGGTTCTCGATGCCCCGTGTCGCGCTAGTGTTAGAAGCTACTTCAGAGCCAGGGTCGGCGCCAATATTCAAATACAGACGAGGTGTTGATGGTGTGCTGTGGCTGCAGAGGGGCTTGTATGACCAATGCCAGTAACACTTCCATCTGCATGCTCGACATTTGCATCGCAATGGGCAACAGTCCGCTGTACAGACTAGCATTTTGCGGGAGACACCGCAGTGGCGTTCGGAGCTGCATGTCACTGCGTAACATAGGCATGAAGGCGCACACGCAGACCAACATACACGACCACAGAGCAAGTCGCAGCATGTGCAGGCAACGCATCGCGTCTTATAAACATATTTTCACTGCAGTGTCGTTCTATGTGTCTGGCGTGTCTAAAGCATGTTTGGGCGTAGCCAGCGTGTGTATCGTTTCGTTTATTGAATCGTATATATACATATATAGAGTGCACTGTACACCGTGTCTACGCACCACCCATGGACAACTGCATCGTGTTGTGCATGTCGTTGCAACTCGGCCCGTGGTCAGAGTTTCCGGGCTTTCCAGGGCTGCACTTGCGGCAGCAAGCACTGCCCGGTCTACGCACCACCCATGGACAACTGCATCATGTTGTGCATGTCGTTGCAACTCGGCCCGTGGTCAGAGTTTCCGGGCTTTCCAGGGCTGCACTTGCGGCAGCAAGCACTGCCCGGGTGGGCAGCGCTCCAGGAAGCGCGAACGCAACCGCTGACGCCACACATACCGGCATCCGGCGCAGCCGCAGCCGCTGCAGCCGCATCCACAGCCGCCTTCGAAGCCGCCGCAGTCGCAGCCGCCGCAGCCGCATCCGCAGCCGCCTTCGAAGCCGCCGCAGCCGCAGTCGCGTCTCCAGCCGCCTTCGAAGCCGCCGCTGTCGCGTCTCCAGCCGCCTTCGAATCCGCCGCTGTCGCGGCCACTGCCACCGCCGCCGCCCCGGCCACCGTCGCCGCCGCTGCCGCTACCGACGCAGTGGTCGCTCCCGGCGCCGCCACCGCTGCTGCTGCGGCCTGCGCAGAAACGACCACGGCAGTGGCCGCAACTGCCGCCAGAGAGACACTCTGACTGGCGACGTAATTGGGGTGGTGTATGAGATATACAGACGATGCTGCCTTTTCAATCGCCGCTTGCATCTCCACACTCGGCGGTGTCTTCACCGCGGCGGCCGCAGCGGGCGCGGTGGCTACACTGAGCGGTGCTTTCCCCGCAGTGCTCGAACTGGGCCCAGCCGCCGCAGCGGGCACAAAGGTGGACAGGTAGACCGACTGTGCCGCCGCTTGAAGCGCCGCGACGGTCTTCAGACACGAGGGGCCTCCGCTGTACGGGTACGGACCGCTCTTCGCGACTGCGGCGCGCAATTTGGCGGTACGGGTCTTGCGGTAGCGCAAGAACGCTGCGATGTCGTCATCCGACAACGGAGTCGGGGTCGGGGACAAGCGACGCTCTCTCATTACCATTTCATGCAACGCAGTTGGGTCGGTAATACGAAAGTCGAACCAGCTTTCCATCCGGTTTCTCTTGCAAAACGCAAGAAGATCCACGCTGAAACCGGCGTTCTTGAGATCTTGCTCGAACTGCGCAAGTGTCTGCAAAAAGTCCACGGGCTTCGGCATCTTCCCACCCGCATTCCCGCCCGATACGACGGAGACGACCGCCGGCATCTTCCCACCCGCATTTCCGGCCGATGCGGCAGAAACAACCGCCGAGCCGCCCGAGGCCGCTGAGGCAGACCCGCCCGAGGCAGATTCAACCACGGGTTTGGCCCAGGACACTGTACTCACTTCCGAGACATTGTCCACCTTCTCCAGCCATGGGCGTGTGATTTTGCTAACCCAGCCGGCTTCGGCCGTCAAACGCGCATTCGGAAGGACTACACCCTCGACGATAATGTCTGAAGCGCGAAAACACCCCTCTTCCCACGGGTCGCCGTTCGTACCGTCTATGGCGAACCCAAAATCATACCCCTTCTTTGCCCAGAGTTTCGCGTTGGGATCTCCCTGTGTCACGCAAAGACCTACAAGTTTTGCGCGAATGCTGCATACGATGAGAATGCTGCCGTATCTTTTAGCCTTTAAGTCTGCAAGAGTCAAGTAAACGAAAGTGTGGGACCCCCTGTCCTCTGGGTGGGGGGTCATGTTGCCGCCATTTTTTCTGACGCCAGGCACATGACGGAACCCATTCGGGTTAGCGGCGGGGTCGCAGATAGCGATACACGCATCTGCATTGGTTCCATGATACCATACTTTCGTAGACAACGCTGGGCTGAATGTGACCGACATTCCCTTTTTGTATTTGTACGACATACGAAACGTGTTGCTTGTGTTGGAAATACACCTTGTCTTTTATACTGTGATCCGTTTAACTCGGCTGCGTTTTCATCAAATGGGCGCTACGGGTGGATTTGCCATGAATGACACTTTTTTTTAATATAAATAAAATACAAAAAAAACTCCTGTTTTAAGGTCGATTTTCGCAAGTCGA
>Ga0209384_1001517_pt1 | contig 12000 bp, 5 predicted proteins | sample CoawatmetaG05DNA_FD_187511 | JGI IMG/M metagenome (GOLD analysis project Ga0209384, IMG submission 187511) | Marine microbial communities from the West Antarctic Peninsula - Coastal water metaG058-DNA (SPAdes) (version 2) | ecosystem: Environmental > Aquatic > Marine > Coastal ... | reverse complement strand
GATCCAATAAAAGAAATAGTGGCACTTCCGCACTTTCTAAAGTTTTTTCAATAAGCTCCTCTAAATCATGAAATTCTACTGGCGATATTTGTGCAACGGCACCTTGATGATTTCCGTTTTTAGACAAACGGTTTAACTTCTCTATCGGCACAAGACTGGTAGCTATTTTCTTTTCCTTTATCAATTTATCTAATTCATAGTATAGGCTACCTCTCAAGTCTTTTTGAAGGTATATTTTGTTCATGGTCGAGCCACTGGCAATTGCTTCTATAATAGCCCTAATACCAAATATATTCGTTGTTGCTATCTTTATATTATCCTCCATTCTGCAAAGGTACTTATAAATAAAAAAACCACCTCAATTGAGGTGGTTTTTATAATTTATTAACGAAATCTCTATAACGAGAATGTTAAGCTTGCATCAGTTGTATAAGAATCAGCAGCTATTGTTCCTAATATATTACCATCAGAACTTACCGTATATGCAGTTCCTCCGTCTCCATAAGTATCTACAATATTTAAAGTGTAGTCACCAGTTGGTGTGCATTCTTTAAACTCATAGTCTCCAGTTAACTCACCACCAGCGACACTAAAGATAGTCACTCCAGCAGAATTAATTAAATCTACTTTAATTTCGTCAGGATAACCATCAGTATTATCGATTAATATTTTAAGACTTTTAGTACCATCTGCACAAAGTCTAGAAATTTTTAGAGCTATGTTACCACCGATATAAAAACCTTCTTTTGAAACTAAACCAAGGGTTAACGTTTTACCGTCATCGCCAATGTTTAAATCTGAAATTGTAACTGGAATTTCAGCTACATTTGAATTTGCTGGGATCGTAAATGAAGCTGGTACCGTGTACGAAGCTGCATCAGCGGTAGTTTCGTCTGAAACAACAACTATTTCTAATGTTCTTGCGGATGCTGACATTGAAGCAGCATATACTGTAATAGTTTTGGTGTCTTCTCCATCAATGGTTACACCAAAGCTATACGAATCTGACTCGAAAGTAACATAATTTGTGCCTTGTGGATCTACCTCATCGGTACAACTATTAAGCGTACATATAGCTATAAATAAGTATGCGATTAATTTTATTTTTTTCATCATTATTGTTTTAATTAAAAAGAGCAAGTATTTGAGAACTAAAATACAACTACTTGCCCTTTAAATTCATATTAGTTATTTTGAGAATTAATAAAAGGATTAAATTGAATTTCCCCTTCCGGAATTTCAAAAGTCAACCTTTCATCATTATAAGGAATTGCTTCACCAACAGATGATAAGTGATTAGAGCCTCTGGTTATACTAACTTTGTTACGTTTCATCGCTAAGTAACTTTTTCCTTCACCGAATAACTCAATTCTTGTTTGTAAGTATATCTCATTTTTTAGTGCTTGTCCAGACAATCCATCAATATAAGATGTATTTGCTATTCTTTGACTAACTACATTTTTTAAATATGTTTTTGCACTTGCATCATTGTTTGACGCCGCTGCATATTCTGCCGCTAACAAATGCATTTCTGCAACACGCATGTAAACATAATCTGCTTTTATAATTCTACCAGAACCATACCTTACTCTGTCTGCATCATAAAATTTAAACAAAGGTAATAAGTGTTGGCCTAAGTCAGCTCTGTTCAAGAATTGGGCTTTCCTTGCATCGTTTGCTGGGATTGCATCAAATAATGATTGATCGATCGCTTTATAATCACCAAAAGCAGCATAGCTGTAACTATAGTAGTCCATTTGACCCCACCATGAAATCAAACCTAATCCAATTTCGTCATTTAAATCAACACCCCACATCCATCCTGGAGTTGTAACATCGTTAAAACCACCGGTTATTTCCGAAGCGCTCATTAAGGCATACCCTCCACTAATAGCTGAAACTGCCATATCGTAAGCTTTCGAGTAATCCTCTCCTCTAGCCCCTAAGACATAAGAGTAAATCGCTTGTGCAATGGATTTATCTATTTGTGTTTTATTTGATCTATTGAAATTTGCTAAAAGGCTAATGGCATCTGATAAGTCAGACTCCATTAAGTCATAGATTTCCATAGCGGTTACTTTTGGTCCATTTGGATCTATAGCACTTGTGTAAATTGGTAAAATCTCTTCAGAAGCTGAATATTCCTTTTGAAAAAATTGAGTTAAATAAAAATAAGAATGAGCTCTTAATGCCTTGGCTTGACCCATAATTGCTTTATTTTCATCATTTTCAGGGATAGCTGTTGTTCCTCCTAAACCATCGATTACTTCATTACATCCTCTAATAATTCTATAATAGTATCTCCACACTTGACGATTGTCACCATTGGTAAAATCGATAGTTGCTTGAAACTCTGTAATATTAGATCTGTACCAGCCATAAACACTTTGACTTAAGGCAAGATCCCCAGACAACATGTCTCCAAAAACATCATATGCCTTTTGTCCAAAATCATCATGACCTCCAGTACCACCGGTTCCTGTTGTAAATGTAAGAGAATATACTCCTGCCATTAACGCTCCTGTAACTGCAGGATCTACTGCGGCAGCTTCTTCAAATTGTGCAGATGTTAAAGATGCCGTACCATTTAGTGCAGGATCTTCTAAAAAATCTTCACCACAGCTAAGACTTATTAATGTCAAAGCTGTTAATAACCCGTATTTAAATAATTTATTCATTGTATTTTTTTTTAAAAAAGTTAAAATTTAACGCGAACACCTAATGAAATTGTAGACACTGGTGCATATAATCTACGACCTGAGTTTCCTGACTCACTCGTGTTTGGTAAGAAACCTCTTCTTGCCGTTCCTGAAAACAAGTTATCTGCAGTCATAGAGATATTACACATATCAATACTAGTACCTCTTAAATATTTTTGGGGCATTGCGTATCCAATGTTCACATTGTTTATAGCGATATAATCTGTACTTGTAATGAATCTTGTCGAACTACTAGTTCCATTTACGAATACATTATCCGATAATACAGGAACATCTGTAATGTCTCCTGCATTTTGCCATCTATTAGAAATGTCTGTGTGGAAGTTGTTTCCAACTGCACCAAAACGATCTGACATTAATTCTGCATATTGAGCATCATAAGCATACCCTCCTAAACTATATGTAAATTGTGTAGAGAAACTAAAATTATACAGGTTTCCTGTTAAACGAAAGGCTCCACGTATGTCTGCAATTGCAGATTTGTTTGCATAAACTTCAGAAGCATCTGAATAGGTTTTTGTAACCTGTTTCTTGATGTTTGAATTAGCAACATTTTTTCTATATTCTACAATTGAACCAGAACGATTTTCAATATCTGCATCTACAGGTATCCATGAACCTGCTGAAGAAGATGAAGGCTCTCCTTCATCTAGTACGTTGTTGTTATTGATATCATCATAGTACTGAAACCATGTTGGTGCGCCATCAGATGGATCTACACCTGCCCACTCACGCGTATAAAAATCGAATAGAGATCTTCCTTGAGACCAAGCATAATAACCATTAGGCGTTAATACTTGTGGCTCTCCAGTTGCAGGATCTATTGGCATTGCTGTCAATTTATTTGTTAAGAATTCTCCATTAATAGTAAAATCTAAAGAGAAGTTTTCTTTGTTAATTAAATGGCCTGTTAAGTCGACTTCGATTCCTGAGTTTTCTACTTCTCCATCATTTACCGTTATAGAACTAAGTCCTGAAGAAGGTCCTACAAATCTATTAAAAATTTGCCCATCAGTTTTCTTCATGTAATAATCAACAGTACCTTCTAAGTATTTTCCAAAAGTAAATTCAGTACCTACTTGAAACATTCTTGATGTTTCCCAGGTAAGATCTGGATTTCCATTCAGTCCAGGTGCTAAAGAGATTCCTCCAGCTAGATTACCACCATTAAAACGGTTATAACCGGAATAAAGTCCAACACCATTTTGATCTCCAACAGTTCCATAAGAAGCCTTTAATTTTAAATAATCAAAATTAGTGTCTGCCATGTAATCTTCAGTACTCACTATCCATGAACCACCAACAGATGAGAAAGTACCCCATTTGTTGTTTACGAATCGAGAAGAACCATCTGTTCTCGTTGTTGCAGTAAAGAAGTATTTTTGATCATAATTATATGTTAACTGACTAAAATAAGACTCTAGAGTATATCCTTGTGTTGATCCTGAAGGAACACCTAATGCAGATTGGAAGTTGTCTAAATCTAATAAGAATGGACTAATCTGTAATCCTTTAGCAGCACTTGCATATGTTTGAGTATTTGCACTATTTTCATGAGCTGCTAACACTTCTACACCATGTTTCCCCCAGAAATTATCATATCGAATTAACTGCAGTACGTTTTCGGTTAAGTTTGTGAAATCATTAATTCTGATATCTCCACCGGTAGATTGACCTCCACCATAGAATTTATTTGTATAATCTTTATTTTTTTGCTGTGCATATTGAACACCATAACGCAACTCTGCTGATAAATTCTCTGTAAATTTAATCTTAGCAGAAAAATTTCCAGTAAATTCATGACGTTTTGTTCCGTTAAAATCATATTTGGCTGAACCAATTGGGTTTAAACCGTTTGCATTTGGTCTTGGTCTAAAACCAGACAATACACCATAATCATATTGATATCCACCATAAAAAGTGTCAGGAACTAATGCTCCGTCCTCATCTCTTAAAAATACAGGAAATATTGGTGCCATTTTATCGGCAAATTCAAATACATTTTCAGAACCTGCAATTTGTCCGTTTGCAAGTGATTCAGAATAAGTATACCCAACATTTGAGTTTAATGTTAACCAAGGTTTTACATCGGTTGTCAAGTTCAAACGTGTAGTATATCTTTTATAACCGGTATTCAAAGAATACCCATTATCATCTAAATATCCAAAAGAGGCAAAGTACTTAGTACTTCCTTCACCACCACTCATTCTAAGGTTGGCTTCTGTTCTAATTGCCGGAGCAAATGCTTCATCAACATACTTCTTAGGTGTATATTTTCTAGTAACTCCTGGTCTTACAGCGCCCGTTGTTGGGTCTATTAATTCTGCAGCTGTATCGACATTCCACATATTATATCCTGGAGCGACATAGCCATCAGTAAATAAATTTGCGTTAGCAAAACCAGCAGCATCAGCAGCTCCGTTACCAGCAATTCTTGCTCTGTTGTAAATTCCTTCCCATGCATACCCAATGTATTCTTCCGGAGAAGTTACCACATCATATCTTGGAATTAATTGATCATTGATACTTGTTCTTACATCAACTTCAATAGAAGATTTTGATGAAGAACCTGTTTTTGTTGTGATTACAATAACTCCGTTTGCACCTCTAGAACCATAAATAGCTGTAGCAGTTGCATCTTTCAATACCGTTGTACTCTTTATATCCGATGGATTAATAGAGTTTAAACTTCCAAGAAAAGGGACTCCATCCACTACATAAAGAGGTGATCTGTTTCCGTTAGCAGAACCATACCCTCTAATTCGAATAGTCGCAACAGAACCTGGTTGCCCTGAACTATTAATAACCGTTACACCCGCTACCTCACCCGCAAGTGATTGACTTACGTTTGAATATGATTTGGCATCTATGTTTTCGGAAAGCACTGTTGTAGCAGTTCCTACAAAAGCTCTCTTTGTACTCGTTCCATAACCAACAACTATTATTTCCTCTAGCGTATTATTTTCATCTACTGATAATTGTACGTCTATTGTAGATAAAGAGCCTACTGTTTTTTCAGTTGTGCTATATCCAAGGTATCTAAACACTAAAACGTCTCCACTGTTTGCTCTGATCGAATACTTTCCGTCAAAATCTGTTTCAACTCCTGTTGTTGTTCCTTTAATAACTACACTAACTCCTGGTAACACTCCCGAACTCTCGGATACTGTCCCCGATATAGATCTTTGTTGTGCAAACGATATTTGCACTACCAACGCCAGAAACAGCGTTAAAATTCCTTTAAAATTTGTCTTCATTTTTATGATTATTTGTATTAGTTTAACAAAAGTCTTAAATTTATCTTAATAAAACAATTATTTTGTAGGATAGTTTTACCGTAAACCCAATAATAAGTATCGGCCTTTGTAAATATGATAAGTATTTATGCCTTTACTTATGATTTTTAATGGAAAGTAAAAAAACAGTATCGGATAATTTTTTTTAATTTTTTGGAATTAGTCATATTAAACTTTGGGAAGTAGTGTGTCTGGTAACAAGGTTACGTGTGTATCTATTAAATGTGTAATTATATGAGGATTTCTTTGCTTTAAAAAAAAATGCGGTGAAGTTTGGTGAAGTTTTTGCAAACTATTCTAAGCTGCATTTAGTTTGTTTAAGTGCTTTATTTGTTGAATTAAAGTTTTTTGAGTTATTTTATGTTGGTAAATTATCTTTAATTAAATTTCTTACAAAAAAAAAGACTGCCTGAAAAGGCAGTCTTGATATAATTTGATTGGAATAACTAAAATTAGTTAATATCCCAGAACAATTTTGTTTAGGTATTTTTTTAGTTGCTGTTCTTGTTTTATGTATTCAAGACTACTATATTTATTTAAAAGAAAAAAAAGCTGAACAATGTTTCCATTGCTCAGCTTTCTACTTATTCACAGATAATAATCCCTTCATATATTAAGGGATTATCAAAAGCATTTTATTTAGTTAACATCCCACCATACTTTTCCAGTCATGTCTCCAGGAGTTGACGTTACTAAGCCTAGTTGTTCCGAATTTGATTGTGTTTCAGACAAAGGATATGGCATACGCACGGGAATAGAGCTCAATTGAGCTGCCGCTGGCACTGCTAATATAGGATAGTCTAATCTTCTCCACTCATTCCATCCTTCAAAACCATTCATGTACAATGCAATCCATTTCTGGTTTCCTATCGACATTTTCCAGTTTGCAGAATTGTATGCATTGTTAGAAACATAAGCATCTATTGCAGTATCATCTGAGATTCCCCAGTAATTCATGGAAGCTTTTACAGCTACTCCATATGCAGCAGCAGCATCTCCACTTAAAATACCACGCTGGTATGCTTCAGCTAAAAGAAATTGCACTTCAGCAAAAGAAATAATTACGTGAGGGGTTGTAGCCGATCTCACATTATCATTCGGTCTAGATGTAGTTGGCTTTAAAACGGTTGCATCATTATCAGAAATACCGTAAGGCATTCCTACATATTCTCCATTGTATTTCTTTGCAAATGCACCTAACCTAGGGTCTCCTAAGCCTTCTAGAGTAGTTACTAGGTATTCAGAGACAGCATAGTCATCTCTGTTTCCACTCAATGGAGAAACGTTTTTGAATAAAGGATTTGCTCTTGCCAAGCTTTCAGGAAAATTAAATAATGCATTTTCGCTGTTACTTGAAATTAAATTTGTTACCGCTAGATCAATATATTGTTTTGCAGTAGCGGCATCAGCATCAGCGATACGCATTGCATAACGCAACATTAAGGAGTTTGTAAATTTAATCCAATGAGATATGTCCCCATTATAAATTATCTCTCCTGAAGCAAATGAAGGTGCTGCAGTATTAAATGCAGTAGAAGCATTCTTTAAAGTTTCTAAAATCCCTTTGTAGATCACCTCTTGAGCATCGTATTTAGGCAAGTTAGTTACACCATCTACCGCTTCAGTATAAGGTACCTCACCAAAAGCGTCTGTTAAAAAGCAGTAGGCCTGAGTAGACATTACATCTAAAATAGCAGTCCTGTTTGCTTTGATACCAGCAGAAACATCTTGGTCAGCAACTAAGTTCTTAGCCGCATCTAATTCTTTCAATACACTAGCGTACATTGCAGACCAAGTGCCGTTAAAGGCGTTAACATCTTGATTATATCTACTATCTTCAGTATATTCCGTTTCAGACCATTGTTGGACCATTAATAAGCCCCAACCTGCATTTATACCAGCACCTTGAAGGGTGTTGTAAAAATTATATTGTGCAGTCGTCAATAATGTAGAGGGATCTACACTAACTGCAGCATTTGGATCGACGTTCAATTCGTCAAATTTGTCATTACATTGCGCAAACAACATTACTGATAATGTTAGTAGCGTAAATATTTTAAGTTTTTTCATTTTTTTCATTTTTAAAATTTAGCAGATAAGTTGATACCGAATGATCTTGTTGGAGGTACTTGAGCATTCTCTAATCCTTGGATATTTCCAGAACCAGTAATTACTTGTGGATCGATATATGGCACATCAGCGCTAAGGATCGCTAAGTTTCTACCAAAAACACTTAAGTTAAGACTAGTGAAAGGAGTTTTTGCCAAAGTACTTTGACTTACAGCATAGCTTAATCTAACATCTCTAAACTTGAGGTAACCTGCATCAAACGTATTTGGTGCTGCAACTCTCCATTTAGTTTGGAAGTAAGATTGTGGATCAATAGCTACTGTGTTTTCAGAACCGTCAGCGGTTACACCTGGCAAAATCATACCGTTTGCTCTGGTATCACTTTCTCCATTAAAGGCAACAGTTTCAGGATGCATCCCAGAGTACTTAGACCACTGTAATGAAGTTGAATGAAGTATTCCTCCTACTTGAAAATCAAACAAAGCAGACAATGTAAAATTCTTATAGTTGAAACTAGTGTTAAATCCACCGGTCCAATCTGCAATTGCAGAACCTAAATAAACTCTATCATCAGTAAATTTGTAAACGCCGTCAGCACCTACAACTTTGTTACCATTGTCATCATAAATGTGATCTTGACCGAATAAAGCCATGTAAGGCAATCCTTCTTCAATTCTAACATCTGCAGCCCAAGTGTTACCTTGTGCAATACTGTTTACGATACTTTCACCGTTTTCATCTTTTAGAAGTTCAACCACTTCATTATTTAATTTTGTAAGGTTCAAACCAATGTCCCATCTAAAATCTGCTGTTTTTATAGGTGTTGCATTTAATTCAAATTCAAAACCATGATTTCTCATTTCTCCTGCATTTAATAATCTACTGGTATATCCTGTAGTTGAAGAAACGGGTACATTAAAGATTTGATCTTTTGTGCTTCTATCATAATAAGCAGCATCTAAACTTAATCTGTTATCAAATAACTTTACTAAAAATCCAAATTCGATTTCAGTTGTTAATTCGTTTACTAAGTTTGGATTTTGTTGAGAGTTTGGTACCGAGTACATTGGGTTACTACCAAAGTTAGGTGTACTTGGGTTGTATACGTCTGACAATCTATATGGATTAGCATCACTTCCGGCTTGTGCAATACTTGCTCTTACTTTAGCGAAATTAATAACACCACTTTCCTTCACAGATTCTAATTCTGAAATTGCAAAACTTAAAGACGCTGCTGGATAGAAGTAACTGTTGTTAGCTTCTGGAAGTGTAGAAGAAATATCATTTCTTGCAGACATATCTAAAAACAACATATCTTTCCATGCAACAGAGGCAGATCCAAATATACTATTAATTCCTCTTTGAGACTCATAGGTATCAACCAAAGGAGAATCAGCAGAGTTACTAATGTTAAAAAATCTGTCAATAACTAATCCACCGTTTGTTTGAGCAGTTAATCTTTTAGAGCTTTGTCTCATTCTGTTTACCCCAAGGAAACCATTTACAGCGAAATCTTCATTGATTTCTTTGTTGTATTGTAAACGAACTTCCATATTTGTTTCTTGGAATCTTCTCTCTGTTTCTTCATATCTAGAACCGTCAACAGATCCTAATGGAATCCCTTCTACAATACTAAATTGAAATAAATCAGTACCAAACTGAGTGGCAAGCGTAAAATTCTCATTAATTTCATAAGAAAGATTCGCATTTCCAAAAAGTCTATTTTTTACATCATTTTGTAAATGATTATTTCGAACCCAAGAAGGATTGTCAAAGTAATTGATGTTTGGATTATAAGATTGGAAAACCCCATTATCATCAGTACTTATTCCTTTTGTATTCCAAGTGTATTGATTTCCTTCTGTAGTTGTCTGTTGATTTTTTAAACGGTCAACATCCAACTGTGATTGCCACCATTGTGTAAATCCTTGAAGCGGATTTGCATTTGCGTAACCAGTAACATTTCTGTTATTTGCTTCTGTATTAATATAAGAAAAAGAAACATTAGACTTAAGCTTCTCGCTCAAGTTATAATTGCTATTTACGTTTATTGTATTTCTCACTAATTTACCATTTGGCATTACACCTTTTTGGTCTAAATTACTGTAAGAAACTCTATAACCACCTTTTTCATTACTCCCTGTGAAAGCTACAGTATTCATAAGTGTTACTCCTGTATCGAAGAAAGTCTCATATGAGTTTTCTGGTGCAGCCCAAGGTCTTGTTTCTTTATAATTAGCAGCTCCAGGATCCCAAGAATCCCAATGTCTTACCAGTAAGTTTGAATTAAATCTAGGACCCCAAGAACCATCCTTAGCGTAATTAGGTGCTAAGAAAGCTGTTCCATCTTGTGTAAATTCGTTAAACCCACTTGCAGTAGGGTATGTAGATCCTCCACCATACATTGATTGTATAGGTATTAGGTTTCTTACATTGTCAATAGTAACACTGGTATCAAAGCTTACTCCAACTCCCTTTGCATTTTTACCTTTCTTGGTAGTAATAAGAATTACACCATTTGCACCTCTAGATCCATAAATTGCAGTAGCTGCCGCTCCTTTCAGAACAGACATAGATGCTACGTTAGATGGATCGATTTCCGAAGCAGAATTTCCATAGTCATAAGCACCACCACCAAATCCACGTTGTTGGCTAGAGTTTGAGTAACTTGAATTGTTAATTGGAACTCCATCGATAATAAATAAAGGTTGGTTGTTTCCAAGAAAGGAGTTTGATCCACGAATAGTTATTCTAGAAGAACCACCTAAGGTAGAAGCACTACCTTGAATTTGAACACCAGCAACTCTACCTTGTAGAGAGTTTACAATGTTTACCTCTTTAGCTTCATTTATTTTTTCACCTGAAACTTTTTGAACAGCATAACCAATGGCTTTCTCCTTTTTCGAGATACCAAGACCTGTAATTATGATTTCATCTAGCGTATTTGCATCCTCGGAAAGGATTACATTGATTTCATTAGAGGTTCCTATGGTTTTTTCAACAGTTTTATATCCAATATAGCTAAAGCTTAGGACATCCCCTTGCGTTGCCATAATCGTATATTTTCCATCAAAATCCGTTTCAGTACCAGCAGAGGTGCCTTTAATAATAACACTAACTCCGGGTAAGGTTCCAGATTCGTCTGAAACAGTACCTGAAACCTTTTGTTCCTGTGCAAATGATATCTGCACGATTAACGCTAGTAGCAGCGTTAAAATTCCATTAAACTTTGTTTTCATCATTTATTTGATTTAAATTAATTGATCCAAAGGTGTTAATAATTTCTTAATAAAACAAAGCATTGTTTAATAAAGTTTGCATTATCTCCTAAATAAAATGCTTTTTTTTGAATTAATTTTAAACAAACTCGATCTTTTTTTCAGTTAATACAACATCATTAAAAGGTGTTAATATTTTTATTTAGACTGAAAATAAGGGGATTAGGTAGGTAGTAAGGATTTCTTATAGCCAGTTTTTTTTAGTTGAGCGGCTGTAGTTTGTTATCCTTGGTTAAAAAAAATTTACCCAATTCACAAATAACTGTGTGTTTTTGAAGTTTTGTGGAGTTTTGGTGCTACTTCCTACTGCAGCAGAAATATTTATTTGAGCGTTGTTTGTAGAGAAGAGATATCCAATTCCAAGTCCAATTAGTTTCTCTTGTCGTTCTGTGGTAGAAATGATTGCTAAATCTGTTATGGAATAGAGAAAAGCGTTAGTTGCGGTTTGATAGCGGTATTCAATGTTTTGCACGACGAATTCCTTCACATAAAGACTTTGTTCTTTAAATCCTCTAATGGAACTGTTTCCTCCAATTCGAAACAATTCATTTTCTAAATAGGTATCAGAATTCAAAATACCTAAACTATTTCTAAAATAAAGACTGTTCCTTTGATTGACGTCTAGGAGATAAGAAA
>Ga0209384_1001512_pt1 | contig 12028 bp, 5 predicted proteins | sample CoawatmetaG05DNA_FD_187511 | JGI IMG/M metagenome (GOLD analysis project Ga0209384, IMG submission 187511) | Marine microbial communities from the West Antarctic Peninsula - Coastal water metaG058-DNA (SPAdes) (version 2) | ecosystem: Environmental > Aquatic > Marine > Coastal ... | reverse complement strand
TTAACTAAAGAACAAAGATTAAAACAATCAGTAGTTTCTAACAATGAAGTACCATTATATACTCGAACACCTCTTCTTGAAAACGTAGTTGATAGATCATTTAGTGAGTTAAAAACTATTACGTTTGCAGATGAGTTACCTCCAGGTATTGAAAATGAAGATTTGTTATCATCATTGGATGCAAGTGATTCAAGAAAATATTTAGTACAAAATAATCAACGAAGGTTATTTCCAGATTTAAGTACAATACTTGCTTCAGGTCATGACTTTTCTAAATTTAAAGCTATAGCTCTATCTATAATTAAACAAATTCCTGAAGGTGAAATGGTAGATTGATATTATGAAAACTAAATTATCACAGAAAGATTTTGAATTATTGAATACAGGTCGTATAGAAGTTGATACGAGCAACCCTGAGTATTCCTATTTATTCCCAAACTTTGATGCATCAGAAAGTGGTGTCGAAAGAGATTATGTCGAAGCTCATATTTTTGATACCAGTGAAAATTTTATTGAAAATATAATTGTTGATAAAAAACTTATTACAAAAGATAACAATAATAAAATAATTATAAAAACAGGTACTCTTCTTAGAAGAGCTGGTTATGATAGGGGTCGTTATATTGTTAAGTATAATTTTTTAAGAAAATTAGCTGGTGATACCACACCTATTTTAATTGATAAGGATGGATTACAATTTAACGAACCAATTGATACCAGTGCTAATGGTACTGTAACAATTGAATCAGATGGTAGAATATTTACAAAAACAGAAGTACCCAAAGAGTTATTTTTAAAGGATAATAAATATTTCTTACACGAAATATCAGATTCAAGAAAAGAAGTTAGATTAGTAACCCAACAAATAAAAAATGATAAATACCTTAGAGACTTCTTTAATTTACAGAAGGAAACAAAGTTAATAGGTTCATTCGGAAACGAAAAAAGTCATTTAGAGTTTATTGACCCAACTAATGCTGCTAATAATTCAGATGCTAATAGCAATACTTTAAAATTTATCGCTCCAACTGCTGAACCATTCCGAAAAAATATAATAGGTGGTGCAATTGAAATACCAAATGCATTTATCACGAGATTTGAAGCTAGAAGTCAATTAGATGATAGTACTTTAGGTGGTGGTCCAGATGAAGAGTTCTATGATTCTGAAGATACATCAATATTTATTTCTAGTTTCTTATTAAATTTAGATTCTGATAAAACAGAACCCGGTACTATTTTAGCAAATAGAGATGACAACAAGTTTGCTAAAATTAAAAGTAAAATTATTACTGGTGCTTCCCTTCAGGTATTTTCCCGAACTAGACCTACACCTTCAACTGAAATATTACGTTCTATGAGTACTGATATGGAGGGAAGAGCTACTACTTTACAGAGAATCATGCATAGTAGTTTACCAAATACTAATAATACAAATAGAGCTTTTCTTGATAGTGCATTTGGAAAATTCACTATAAAGACGGTTAAGAATAAAAAAATAACCTTGAGTAGTAATTCAACCCTTCGTGATGTAGGTAGAACTTATAGATGGACTATTGGTGGGTATGAGAGAAATAGAAAGCATAAAACTACTCTTAATGTAAAGCACGATTATTACTGGTCCTACACTCAGCTTACTAAATCAAATGTTACAATAGAACCACACGCTGAAGGTGGGGTAAATGGATTATCCTTTCAAGGAGATGCAAGTCAAGCTAAAGATTTAGTTATTACAATAAATAACAATGGTTGTTTCTTAGATATTTCATTAGAAATAGAGTTGGAAGAGGGCAGCAGATTTACAGAATCAATATTCCTACCAAGAGCAATTTCAACAAAAGCTAGTAATGTTTAATAGGGGTGATATATAATGGCTAATTCATATATAGAACTTCCAAAGTTCTTTGCAAATAACGTAATTAATAATGAACCTGGTTATGATGCAATCATAATTGAAGAAGGTTTGGATGAGGTTGGGGGAAAAAATATAGGATTTGTAACAGTACCAATTACGTTTAATTTAGCAGATACCTTTTCGAGTGAACGAATACCTATGGGTACTACCCAAGTTAGAGGTGAGTGGAATTTATATAATACAATAAATAGAGAAACTCCAGTTTTAACTAAAGGTACATCTATGAGCGGGGGTGCTGATACGTTCTTTGAAATAAATAGTGGAGTTGCTTCTTTTGGAGGTGTTGACGATACTGTAAACGAACCAGGTTTTTATGTTGTTACATTCACGCTTAAAATATCACCATTTGTAATTGCGGGATCCACACTTAGTAAAGAAACGGTAGAAGTTTTTAGTTTTGAATTTCAACTTGAAGCCGATTTAGAAAATGTAAATGAGGTAACTGAAAAACCAATCTATGCTTCATACCTTTCTAAAATTATAGACGTTGACGGTCCTCAAATTACAGTAGCAGATTCGTTAGATGGTTTTTCAAAAAAAACTAGACAACAAGTAAATTTAATAAAAAACGATGAACCTATAAGAAATTGGAGCATACGATATAAGAATCAAGATAGAAGGGATTTATCAACTTACTTACATCTTGGTGAAGACAACTTAAATTTAGTAACAAATTTTACATCAGACTTAGAAACTATTCCAGATACACCATATTCTATTATATATAAACTATATGAACCATTACCAGAAGACGTTGAAGAAAAGGATATGGCTTATGTTGTTCGTGAAATGCTACCACAGCTTACGGAAACTATTGAGTTAGTTCCATACGAACAAGAAGATGAAGGTACAACAATATTAAGAATACCTGAGTCTGATAGTGTGGATTCACCAATAACAAGACGAGAAGTAGAGTATAAAAATTATAGTGATTTAGTAACTACTGATGCTCGTTTGAAAAAAGATATTGAAGATAAGTTTTTAAGTGGTAGTGAAAAGCCAGTAGAACTAAGTGTAGATTATTCTAATTATAAAAACTTTATAAATTTCTCTTCAGCTGAAAGACGGTTGGAAAATTTTAAATATAAGATACAACTTATAGAAGGGTACACTGCCGAAAGTTCTTCATTGGTTGGTGTTGATTACGCTACAAATGACGTAAAAGAATTTGATAAAAAAATAAGAAATGTAAAAGCTAATCTTGATGGTTATGAAAGTTATTTGTATAATGTAAGTTCATCTTATATTTCAAGTTCAATGGGAGAATTTCCAAATGCATCTTGGCCTAAAACAGGTAGTGGTACATATGCGATACCATTTGAACCAGTTAGTTCTTCAAATTCTGATTTTACTAATTGGTATGGTTCTATAAATTCTAAAACAGGACAAGTTTATTCCGCATCACTTTATGATACTGATAATCCAAATAGATTAGTAAATTTATTACCAGAACATATTAGATCAGATAAAGAGAATGGTCAATTTCTTGATTTTATGGATATGATTGGTCAACAATTTGACGAACTTTGGGCTTATACATCAGAGATGTCAAGGATAACTGATAGACAAAGTGATTTAAGTAATGGGTTTTCAAAGGATTTAGTTTTTAATTTAGCAAAATCTTTAGGTTGGGATGTGCAAGATGGAAAAGATTTATTAGAGTTAAGTAGAGTAGGATTTGGTCAAAAAGCTAGTGGAAGTGGTGGGTATTCTCTTTACACTTCTGGTTCTTTAGATTCACCTCCAGAGGGAGATGTTTCAAAAGAAATAACAAAAAGATTAATTTCAAGTATGCCTTATTTGTTAAAATCTAAAGGTACTATTGGTTCGTTAAAAGGAATTATGAATTGTTATGGTATTCCATCTACTATTTTAAGAGTTAGAGAGTATGGTGGTATACAAAAGCAAAACCACAAAGACCAATTTGAAATTGCAAGAAAGTTTACAAAAGCACTAGGATTTAGAGGTGCACAATTTATTTCAAGTAGTTGGGCTGATGAAAGTCAAACAAGTAGAAAACCAGACACGGTGGAATTTAGATTCCGTTCAGTTTCAGGTTCAGACCAAGTGCTTGTACAAAAGAGTGGTAGTTATCCAGGTTCTCAAGATTGGGCTATTAAGTTAAAAGATAATGGTTCAACTGATAACTATGGTACAGTTTCATTTATGTTATCTGGTTCTGCTGGATACAAAGAAATAAGTTCTTCATTGATGCCTGTTTTTGACGGTGAATATCATTCTGTTATGTTAAGAAAATCAAAAGTAGATGTGAATTTGTTTGCTACATCTAGTTTTGAAGAAGCAACAACTTTATTCAATCCACCGTTTATTACGGGTAGTGATAGTGCAGAGTTTGGTACTCTTAAAATAGTAAGTAGTTCAAATGTAGCATTAACGGGTAATAACAGTTTAGAACTTAAAAATACAAGAACTGCTGATGATCCTGGTATTTCTTATTCTCATTTATATCAAAATGACTCATTAAGATATCCAGGTATGACAGCTTCACTCGCTACTGTAGCTCAAGGTGAAACATACGTATTCTCTGCTTTCACAAAAGTTTCTTCAAGTTTAGTTGACTCTGTAGGTTCATTAGCTTTATTTGAATTAGATAGTGAAGGTAAGGTTGTAAATTGGAATGATGAAAAGGTATATCCCCTACAAGAAGGTGGTATAAAATCTTCAGAGCAAGTTGGACTAAATGAATCTGAGTGGAAACAGGTTCAGATAGAAAAAACTATAAAGTTTTCAAATACAACAGGACTTAGTGTACGGTTTGAAAATCGTAAACCGGGTTCAACAATTTATTGGGATGATATATCTTTAAGGAAGGTATCATCCAATACAGATACATCTTCTGATACATTTAACTATGACCTTTTTGTTAAAAAATATGATGCAGGTTTAGATAGAATATTACTTTCTTCTAAAACCAGCTTAACAATATCTGGTTCTGGAAATTTAGTTTCTCAATCATATAATTCAGCGTGGACTGGTAGTGGTGATTTATTTATTGGTGGTAATATAACTACACCTTTTAATGCGAGTAAACTAACTGGTTCAATGATGGAATTTAGATTATGGACTGAACCATTAGAGGAAAGATTTTTTGATAATCACGTAGAAAATCCAAAGTCTTATGTTGGTAATAACCCATCATCATCTTATTATAACTTAGCAAGAAGATTTTCATTTGATGATAATACTGCATTATCAGATACAAGTGAAATACGAGATGTAAGTTCTAATCAAACTACGACAGTAATTGGAAATGCAAATGGTTTTAGTGGAGCCAATACATTTGAATCTGTAGTTGATAAAACAAAAACAATTATACCAAATAACGGTCCTAATCGTAGAATGGCTACAAAGATTAGAATAGAGAATAATATATTAAGTGGTAGTGAGGGTAAGTTAAGTCGTACAAAAAGATTTGATAAAAGTTCAAATGATTTTGCTCCATTAGACTCTCCAAAGTTAGGGGTTTACTTTTCACCTACCGATGTTATAAATGAAGACATTGTATCATCATTTGCAAATCTTGATTTTAATCAGTACATTGGTGACCCAAGAGATAATTTTAGTGAGAGCTATAGTACCTTAAAAGATATTTCAAATGAATATTTTCAAAAGTATACAGGTAAAAATGATTTTTGGGATTTCATGCAAGTAATAAAATATTACGACCAATCAATATTTAAACAACTTAAAAAATTAATCCCAGCAAGAGCAAAAACTCATATGGGAACTTTAATTGAAGGTAATATATTTGAAAGACCAAAATCACCTGTTCAAAGGAGTAATCCATCTTTTACAAAACCTTTTTTTGAGGATAGTATAAATATTTCAAACACTAATGTAGATGAAACAGAAGCCAGTCAATCTATAATACAATTAAAAACAGAATATCCTACCTATACCGGAACTATAGATGAAGGTGATATATTCAGAACACCGTCATTATACGAATTTTCTGCAAATGATAATTACGATGATAGAAATTTATATGTAAATGGTGATATTAAATTTGGTAAGGTAGCAAGGATATTCTCAGAAGCAACTGGAGCGATGGTAGAAAATAGTAGAGATTCTTTAACTAATAAAGAATATGAATTCTTTTACAATAGTGCAGATGATTTTGATAAGAGTGTAAAAAATAGTAGTCTAACTGGAAGTTTAGCAACGGGTACAAATTATATCGATGCTGGATTTAAACTAAATTACTATCATTCGAAGTCATTAAAAACATCCGATAGAGATCCACAGTATCATTTATACTTACCAACTAATAGGTCTTTTTATGAGGGTGTAAAACAAACAATCAGAACAACATTAGATGGGGATTTACCTGTAATAGTTAAGGTATCTGCTCCTACCGTTGCAATTCCTTCGGATACCGGCATATCCAAACTTAGAGTTGATGAGCGTAGATAAATAAAATGTATCAAAATTTAACTTTTCTATATTTATTTACAGATAAGTTATATATAGATACTCAAACCATTGGAGATTAAAATATGGGATTTTTAGATAATTCAACAATTACAGTTGATGCGATTTTAACAAAAAAAGGAAGAGAAATACTTTCCACAGGAGGTAACTTTAGAATAACTAAATTTGCACTTAGTGACGAAGAAGTAGATTATACTCTTTATGATACAACTCACCCTAATGGAACTAATTCATATGGTGCAGTTATTGAAAATATGTCGTTGTTAGAAGCAACACCAAACAAAGTAGATTTTAAAAGCTTCTTAGTTAATTCAACATTAGCTGGAGCAAAGATTGCAGTTGGTACTACATCTTATAGTGGTCTTGATAAAGATGATCCAGTAACAATAGAACCTAAAACAACTGGTCAATTCAAAGGTGAAACTTATAAGTTTATAATTGATAATACTAACATAATAGGTATCAATTCAGAAGCAGTAAGAAGTTCCTTTACTGGCAAGACACTTTCATTGGTTGCTAAGTCATTCAGAACACCAAGTACAGGTGGTACTGCAACAATTACTGTAACTGGTTTAGATTCTTCATTGACTACAACTATTACTGTTAATGTAAATGCAGATACTGAAGGTAGTGGAGATGCTTATGATAGACCTGAGATTGAAGATATAATTGATGATTTAAAAGCTGGTAAAACAGGTGAGGGAACATAATGGCATTTTATAAAAACTTTGAAGACGGAGATGTAGTTTTTGATAATGCTACAGTTACTTCAGGATTATTCCAAGATGGTGGGTCAAGTATAGACTCATTCCATTCTTCATCAACACAATATACTAATACTGGTGATTATAATATTGATACATATAGATACGACCCATCTAGTAATGCTTCTGCTTCAGTTCAGTTTGGAGTTTCATATGGACATAGAGATGGTAGTGGTTCATTAGGTACAAGGGGAGTAGCTGGTGATAGAACTACCGCGGCTATCTTTGGTCAATTTAATAATATAATTAACCCAGCAGAAACTACAAATTTTACATTTGGTTCAATAACTTCTGAACATTTTTACGCAATTGTGTTTAATAGAGCTAGAACAAGAGAAAGACTAGAATCTGGCGGTTGGGAACTTCATTTAGGTTCAGGATCTTTTGGTGGTGGTGTTAGTTCAGGACACGTAATAAAACTTATAGATGATTCAAGCACAAGTAAAGGTACAGGTAACACACGTTCTGCTTTAGGTACTCCTGAGTATAACGTAGTTAGTGGAAGTGTTGCAAACGGTGTACATACAGCAGCTGCTGATATGACTTCAGCAACTGGTTCATATGGATTATTTTATCCTAAACTTGGGGTTATATTACTTAATCCTATTGCTTTGGGTGGTGGTGTTGCAGCACCTATTGGTACTAATGGTTCAGCAATATTAGGTATACCAACTGTAACAGGTTCAAATTCTGATGATAGAAATGCTTTAACTTTCTTTAAGTCTATTAAGAGTGGTTCATACTTTCAAGCAAAAAGGGAAGAGGACGTTACATCAAGACATTATTTTGTTAGAGCAAAGTCAACTGAGTTTAATTCAACTTCTAATGATAGCTACTATGAAACGACTGCTGCTGGAACGAAGAGAATCATACCTGGTCTTGCAAGCGAACAAAAAACTTACATTACGTCTGTTGGACTTTATAATCAAGATAATGAGTTACTAGCAATTGCTAAACTAAGTCAGCCAATATTAAAATCACGATCAAGGGAAGCTCTTATAAAAGTCAAACTTGATTTCTAAAGGGGGTTCATAAATGTCATTCAAGAAAAACCTTGAACCCGAAGATGTATCAATTTCGTCATTTCAAGTCAACAAGACTTTTACACTTACCGATGCGGATAGTGGGAGTGGAGTATATGGGTTTTCCATTGCAAAAGGTACAAATACTACACTACATAACTTCAATGCAGATTCTGCAGTCTCTACAAGTTTTGGTACAGGTAGTTCTGATTCACCCAAAACAAGAACATTCTTTCATACACCAACATATGAGGTTTTAAATAAACTTTACTATAAAGATATAAATCAAATGAGTGGTTTTAAGGATTTTGTGCGTGGTGTACCATCAAGTGCAGATGTTATTATTAATTACCAATATACTAATAAAAGAGCATTCTCACACCCAACATATTCATTAGATTTAAGAAAACCACACACACGACAGTTAAAGAATAATGCAACTGTTATTTCAATCCCACAGAAATTCTTCGGAGAATATATAAATCCATTTTCAGTTACATTAACTGATGACAGTACAGATACTACCTATGTTTTAAAAGATGATGGACGAGGTAACTTATATGATGTTACATATAGTTCAAGTTATGCAAGTCGTTCACCAAATACTAATAATAGTGGTAGCCTTGTAGGAAATATATTTTATAGAGATGGTTTAGTTGTGATTACCGATACAGGCTCATATTCAACGGTTGGAACTGGTAATGGTTCAAATGGATTTTCAATAAAATTTGAAGCAGCTCAAACAATTTACGAAAGAGAATATGTTTGTGTTGTTAATGAGAATGAATATCGACACACTTCAAATAGAAGTTTGAAGGTTGGTTATAGTGGTAGTGCAGCAATTGGTTCTGGTTCATATCAAAGATTTGCAGGAGATGGTAGAGCAGTGGGAATAGTTGGTTCAAACTATGATGAGTTTCCATATGAAATCTATGGATATTCAACAGGCTCTTATAAATTAGATGGTTATAAAATTGGAACTAAGCTAATTGGTGAAGCTACTCATTCAGAGTTTGCAACATATGTTACCAGTATAGGTTTGTACAACGACCAAAATCAACTATTAGCTGTAGGTAAGCTTGCTAAACCAATCAAAAATGACAAAGAATTAGCTTTAACTTTTGTTGTGAGATTCGACACGAATTAACAAAATTTTCTCTATATATATGATATTTATATGTAAGGAATAAAATCAAAACCCTTTTTATTCTAAAAGGTTACTTAACTTAAAACATAATGAGGAGATTTACATTGCGTAAATTTTTATTAAGCCTCTTGATAGTTATGAGTTTTGTATATTCACAAACACCTATCATAAGACTTATGCAGAGCAGAGAGTATAAGACACCAAAGTTTTGGTGGCGAGACCAAGTTACTCACAGTTTAAGAACATACTTAGCTGATGATGCGTCTACGCCTGCCTATAAAAACAACAACTTTGATGCTTGGAGAGATGATGTAATGACAGTTGCCGTTACACTTGATGATAACGGAGCAGATGTTAGTGCCTTTCGTTTAGATATTGTATTTGATAATGATATCTTTACTTGGGCTCACGATTCAACTCACGTACAAAAAGGTGCTCACATAACTGGCTGGACAGAAGGTGATAATGCAGGAAGTGGTCACCAATATTCTTATGAGGTAGTTCGTTATGCTAATGTTGGTTATACTGATGGTATAGCTAGTAATGGTAGTGAAAAATCTGCAGCAGATAATCATTACGATTGGTTAAGAATAACAATGGTATCTCACAATGTAGCTACACACGAATTTGGTGGTGGTAATGGTGTTCAAAAAGAATTATTAAAATTACATTTTAAAGTAGATGATGTAGCAGACAATTTTACACCACGTTCTTTCAGAGTAGCAACGGAATATGAGGGTGGTACAGGATACTATACCTATGTAACTAATGGAAATTATGGTGTTGCTTATAAAGTTTATGTAGATGGTAACTATGGAACAGAGTCAACCAACTTAGATGGTTCACGAGGTGATATAACCCTACACCCAAAACTTGTTGATATTGAAGGATACTACAGATACATTCAAGGTAAGGGTAGAGCTATTGGAGCAGTTTGGGATTATGATGATAACTCACCGACTTGGGAAAGAGGGCCTGAAGAAAACACATATCCATATTGGAAGGTAAAATTTGAGTTAGATAGAAACGAAGCTAACTTTACTCCACGAATAACTAATTGGTATAATTTAGAAGTTATAGCAAACGATGCTAATACAGCAGATGAAGATGGAAGTGATGATATTATTGGAGACCACTCATCAACATTTTTATATGATAACAAATCAACAACTGCAGCACAAGTTCTTCCTAAAGAGGGATTTCTTGGTGTTTCATATTACGATTCAACTTACACAGACGACAAGGGATATTATCAAATACAGTTACCGAGAAACAATAGGTATCGTGTTTCATTCTGGCCACCTGATGCTAGTGATGATATAGAAACACACGACCAATTTGAAGTAGACAGAACTGCTATCACAAATGTAACTGATGCTATAGCTTCATTTAATTTCCAATCAGGTAAACATCACAATTATAATGCAGGTGGAACACGAATAGACACACTAACTGCTCTTGAATATTTAATCGGTGATGTAGATGGAGATGATGACTTTTTCTTAAACGACACTTACATACTGTGGTCTTACTCAGCTGGATTATTATCAAACTATACTCACCACAATGGAGACACATACGAAGATTGGGCTTCAATAGAAGTTTTTGAAGAAGGTGGTAGTGCATTAAACTACGGATATTATAATACATTGAACGGTCAAACAAGATTAAACAAATATGAGTATACAATATATTGGGATGAGAACACAACCGCTAATACAAACAATGGTGGTGATAGAGCAGGTGGTGCACCAACAGCTAATGACGGAGAGTATTCACCGATAGCCACAACAAGAGCTTTAGCTACCGCTCAAAAAGCACTAGCATTTGGTCAGATAGAAACTATAAACCCATTAATGGATGACCACCAAACAGGATTGGATACACTTCATCTAATAATTGGAAATGGTTATTCATCTTGGGCACCAAACAGAACTGATAATGATGATAACCCTGATTACTTAATGCCTGATGTAGGATATTATTTTACAGGTGATATAAATGCTACAGGTACAAAAGTAAAAGAAGTTGGAGATGATGGTAAGACTGGTAGAGGAACTGCTAACGATGGATACATTGATAACGAAGGTACTACGTTTTATCGTTGGGGTGGAAGTCCACCAGGAAGACAAGCAAATAAAATTATGGCAACTAATGCAACTATAGATGCTGACGTTGTTCTTTCTTTACCTGCTGATTCTACAGTTAGAGTTCAATCGGGTAATCAGATAGAAATACCACTAACGATTACACCTAAAGAGGGGGTTCTTATTGCAGGATTTGAATTTGAGGTAGAATTTAAAGTAGATGAATTAGAATTTATAGATATGAAGACAGACGTTCTTCCAGGCCCGTGGTTTACATATGTTAATCTTCACGAACCTGTAAATGGTTGGCAGAGAGTTTCTTTTGGTGGTATAGATTATTCACCAAGTAACTCACCTGAAACTTATCACATAGATAAAAAGATTGACGGATTAAAATTATTATTTAGAGCAGACTTTCCTGACGCTGAATGGACAAGTGCTCCAATAAGATTTGTTGGTAAACACGCAGCTGGAACACCAGCGGCTAGAGATTTATTAATGGATAGACAAGACGGTGAAGTATTGGTATGGAATAAGTATTGGGCATTCGGTGGTGGAAAACCTGATGATAGTGAAATAACTTATAACTATCCAAACCCATTTAAAGACAACACAACCTTTCAGTTTTATATGTCAGAATCACA
>Ga0209384_1001510_pt1 | contig 12034 bp, 9 predicted proteins | sample CoawatmetaG05DNA_FD_187511 | JGI IMG/M metagenome (GOLD analysis project Ga0209384, IMG submission 187511) | Marine microbial communities from the West Antarctic Peninsula - Coastal water metaG058-DNA (SPAdes) (version 2) | ecosystem: Environmental > Aquatic > Marine > Coastal ... | reverse complement strand
GGTGTAGATGCTGTAATTATAGATACAGCTCATGGGCATACAAAAGGGGTAGTGACGGTCTTAAAACAAGTAAAAGCTGCATTTCCTAATTTAGATGTAGTTGTGGGAAATATTGCGACAGGTGCCGCTGCAAAATATTTAGTAGCCGCAGGTGCAGATGCTGTAAAAGTTGGTATTGGACCCGGTTCTATCTGTACAACTAGAATTATTGCAGGTGTTGGATTTCCTCAATTTTCTGCAGTCTTAGAGGTTGCTGCAGCTATTAAAGGCAGTGGAGTTCCCGTAATTGCAGATGGTGGAATTCGGTATACAGGTGATATTCCAAAGGCAATTGCCGCGGGTGCAGACTGTGTAATGCTCGGTTCTTTATTAGCAGGTACAAAAGAATCTCCTGGAGAAATGATTATTTACGAAGGAAGAAAATTTAAATCATACAGAGGAATGGGTTCTGTAGAAGCAATGAAACAAGGTTCTAAAGACCGTTACTTTCAAGATGTAGAAGCGGATATTAAAAAGTTGGTTCCGGAAGGAATTGTGGGTAGAGTTCCTTACAAGGGAGACCTAGATGAAAGCATTCATCAATTTGTTGGTGGTTTGCGCGCAGGAATGGGCTATTGTGGAGCAAAGGACATCGAGACATTAAAGGAAACTGGAAAATTTGTTAGAATTACTGCCAGTGGAATTAATGAAAGTCACCCACACGACGTTCACATTACCAAAGAATCTCCGAATTATAGTAGAAGATAAAATTAAAAGAATTAACCTTTAAAAGCTCAAGAATTTATTTCTTGGGCTTTTTTTTGCGGATACCCAACTCTTAAAAAGGACAAAGAGTCCTGCACAAAACCGCTATGTGCATTTTGATACTGAAATACATGCTAGAAAAGCAACTATGTAAGGGAGTGTTAAAGTCTAAAAACACATGAATTGATTTCATATATTTGTTAGAGTATATAATATTTATTTCCATGAAAAACCTTTTATTTCTTTGCTGCTGTCTTTCTTTTTCCATGACAGCCCAACAGGTAGCTTTATCCTACTATTTACCTACAGATGTTACCTACAACCAAGAAATTCCAACGCCAAAATCCATAATTGGACATGAGGTAGGTGAGTGGCACATTACACATGATAAATTGGTTACCTATATGAAAGCCTTGGCAGCTTCGTCCGATAGAATCACTATCGAGGACAGAGGTAAAACTTTTGAGGACAGACCTTTGTTATTATTAACCATTACGACTCCGAAAAATCATCAAAATATAGAAAGTATTAGAGAAAATCATATAGCGGGAACAAACAATGATGCCCTTGATATTTCTAAAAACCCAATTGTAGTATACCAAGGTTTTTCCATTCACGGAAATGAACCAAGTGGCTCTAATGCCGCCTTGGCCGTTGCGTATTACTTAGCGGCTGCAGAGGGTGCAGAAATAGATGATTTACTGGAAAATACAGTCATTTTATTGGATCCTTCTTTTAATCCTGATGGATTGCAACGCTTTGCCCACTGGGCAAATACCAATCGCAGTAAAAACACCAATCCAGATCCAAACGATCGAGAGTATACCGAGACGTGGCCGCGTGGTAGAACCAATCATTATCAATTTGATATGAATAGAGATTGGTTGCCAGTTCAGTTGCCAGAAAGTAAGGCAAGAATTGCTAGTTTTCACAAATGGTTGCCAAATATTTTAACAGACCATCACGAGATGGGGAGCAATGCTAGTTTCTTTTTTCAACCGGGAATTCCAAGTAGAACCAATCCCTTGACACCCCAAAGGAATCAAGATTTAACCAAAGAAATTGCAAGCTATCACGCAAAAGCATTTGATAAGATGGGGTCTTTATACTATTCGGAAGAGAGTTTTGATGATTTTTATTACGGAAAAGGTTCTACGTTTCCAGATATCAACGGAAGCATTGGTATTTTGTTTGAGCAGGCAAGTTCTAGAGGCCATGCGCAAGAAACGGTAAATGGAGTATTGACCTTTCCTTTTACAATTCGGAATCAGTTTACGGCTGCGCTATCTACTTTGGAAGCGGCACGAAAAATGAGGACTAAGATTTTACAATATCAGCAAGACTTTTACCAAGAATCTAGAAATTCAGGAGCGCGTAAAGCCCTTGTTTTTGGGGATGAAAAAGATGCAGCAAAGAGTTACCATTTGGCAGAAGTGCTACAGCATCACCAAATTAAAATTCATGAGGTAAAAGCTAATTTCACAGAAAACGGTAAAACTTTTAAAAAAGGATATAGCTATGTTGTTCCTATGAATCAGAAGAACCAACGGCTGGTAAAAGCCATGTTTGACGTTAGAACCCAGTTCAAAGATAGTTTGTTTTATGATGTTTCTGCATGGACTTTTAACCATGCATTTGGGGTAGATTATGCCGAAGATATTTCACTCTCTAAAGCTGGAAGTGAGATTTTAGATCTAAAAATGAAAGCCGGTGTGGTTTCTTTTAAGAGCGACTATGGGTATTTAATGCCTTGGAATGAATACTATACACCGAAAGCTTTAAGTGCAATTATAGAAAAAGGTTTGCGCACAAAAGTTGCGATGAAAAACTTTAAAAACGGTGAAAATTCGTATGACTACGGAACTATTTTTATTCCTGTTCAAAATCAAAAATTAAGCAGCATCGCAATATTTCAAGCGCTAAAAAAAATAGCGAAAGAAAGTCATGTTGTGATCAATGGAGTTACCACCGGTTTAAATGATGGAATTGACTTGGGAAGTAATAACTTTAGTGCGATTGCCACACAAAAAGTAGCCATGTTAGTGGGTGATGGAATTGCAGGGAATGCTTCTGGTGAAATTTGGCATTTATTAGACCAACGCTTCGACATGCCAGTAACACGCCTAGATATGCGCTATTTTACACGCGTAGCTATTAGCAAATACACCGATATTATCATACCAAGCAGTGCTAATATAGGAGCAAAGGCAGAAGAGAAGTTAAAAGAATGGGTGCAAGAGGGTGGTACTTTAATCGGATATAAAAATACTGCAAAATGGCTGGTGAAAAGCAAGTTTATCAAGTTGGCATTTGAGGCCACAAAAATGGATACAATTGCAGGCGTTTCATTTGAAAATAAGGGGTTAAAATTTGGAGCACAATATATTGGAGGGGCAATTTTTGAAGCAAACATAGACCGTTCCCATCCCATAAATTTTGGATACAAAAATGACAAAATTGCCTTGTTTAGAAATTCTACACTCTTTATAAAAGCGGATACTAAAAGTTATAACAACCCAATTCAATACACAGAAAAGCCATTATTAAGCGGTTATATCTCAAGTGAAAATGCCAAATTAATTAAAAATACAGTTCCCTTTAAAGTCCAGAAATTAGGGAAAGGCCGTGTAATTGTTTTTACAGACAACACCAATTTTAGAGCTTTTTGGTTGGGAACGAATAAGTTGTTAATGAACGCTATTTTCTTTGGGGATAAAATGTAGTTTTTAAGGCAAGCGGGGAGTTCGTTTTAAATTTTGTGTGGGAGTAGAAATGGATGTTTCAAGATTCACATTGCTTTCTGCATAAAGTAAATTGGTATTTGTTTGCAGAGCGGGTGTAACAAAAGTGCTATGCCTGCGTCCTACAAATGCATCCCTAATAATAGAGAATGAGTTTTTTTAGAGTATTATTTGCAATTATTTTTCCGCCTCTTTCAGTAATAGACAAAGGCTGTGGCTCCTTTTTTATTATTTTCTTACTGACACTTTGTGGTTGGATCCCAGGAATTATTGGCGCATTGGTGATTTTAAACAACCCTAAAAATTGATTTATTTTTTAAGGCAAAGCAGGCAGTAATGCCTTACTTAAAAAACGTGCGGCGCGATCCTATCGCAGCTGTTCGCCATTGTTTGTTTTTTTAGAGGTTTTTAAGAGGATCACATTTCCTTCTGTATTATATACCCCTAAGATGAGGCATTCGCTCATAAAGTTCGCAATTTGTCGTGGTTTGAAATTTATAATGGCGGTTACCTGCGTTTTTAGCAAGTCTTCTTTGCTGTACAGATCGGTAATCTGTGCACTTGTTTTTCGTATCCCTAATGCACCAAAATCAATTTTTATTTGATATGCTGGTTTTCTCGCTTTTGGAAAATCAAGAACCTCTATAATGGTTCCAGTTCTAATATCTAATTTTAAAAAGTCTTCAAAGGTGATTTCAGCTTTCATTTAATTTTTTTTTTGACCTAATTTTTGAAGTATCCACAAAGGACCAATCAATAAAAATTGTAAATCCTTTACAAAGGAAGGTTTTATGCCTTCTATTTTATATCCCCAAAATTGCCCTGTCCAACCAACTATAAATAGAACAATCGAGGCGATAAACAAGGGTGCATGCCCACCTAACCAAAAATTCCCAATAATACAAAGTAGCATTACAAAGAGCATTTCTATAAAGTACCAAAAGCCCAAGCGGAGGTAAAAAAAAGAAATTAAGATTCCGATGACTGCTGCCCAATTCTCTAGCAAAGGATTGTACAGTCCAAAGGTTTCCTTGAGCAGTGTTGCAGGAATGCTCATGAACAGCCCAATGACACTAAAAAAGAGAATGGGAACACAAATATAATGCACCATTTGGTTGGTTTTATTTTGATGACCGATGGCATATTCATCGATCCATTGTTTTGCTGTTTTCATTGAGCTAAAAATTATGTTTTAAAGATATGCGTATTTTAATACAAATAAAAAATAAAACTTACAATAAGTTTTATAATCGGTTTGGTTGTGTATATGCTCTATTTTTAGCGGGTACATGCAAAGGGCGTATGACCCCTGTATTAAAGAAGTGAAACTATTCTTTAAGAATTAGGTCTAAATTAAAATGGGTACACATGAAATTAGTTAAATTTTTTTATTTTTATTTTGTTCTAATTTTTATGAATTGTAGCACAGAGCGCAATAGTGCAGAAGCCAATAGTATTCGGAATTAAAAAAACTCCTGTATCACTTAGGGTGCACAAAATGAATGTTTTTTACTTTCAATACAATTTAAAAACACCTGCTTCTATAGTCCCAGATTTAAATTTTGCAACGGGAAGCTTGCACAATATCATTTTTGTCACCTTCTTTTGTAGTTCCTTGCGAAGAAGTATTGGGAAGGCTTATTAACAACTAAATGACACTAAAAAAGAGAACGAGAACAGATATATAGTGTACTCTTTGGTTGGCTTCATTTTCATGGCTGACGGCATCTGCATCAAACCATTGTTTTGCTATTTTTATATTTAATTTTTTATTATTTTTTTAGTGATTACTTTAAAATCATCTTGAACTTTTAAAATATAAGAACCTTTCCCGATCGAAGATATATTTAATTTATTGTCAATAATGCTCCCCGAAAGAAGTAACTGACCTAAGGTGTTATAAATTTGATATCGAGCACCATTTAATTTTTCTGAGAGATACAGTGTGTTGGTCGCGGGGTTTGGATAAAAATAATAACTTTCTGCGCTTACATTGTCTACGGATAATACGCGTTGCAATGCATTATAGGCATTCACTCTTCCCGCTCCATAGTAGGGATCCCAACCTGCAATGTCTTCCGATAAATCGCCAATAAGGTCTTCTGCAGTATCTCTTAATAAAGTTCTGATACCTTCTGTAGTTAATTCTGGGTTTACATCAAGTATCAGTGAACATATTCCCGCCACTAGCGGCGCTGCTTGTGAAGTTCCACCCCAATAGTAATCATAATTTCTATCTGAGGAAGCATCCAGTCCATAAATATAATTTCCTGGGGCCACTACATCTATATGATTTCCATAATTACTACCGCTTGTAGTTGACCAGAAAAAAGGGTTTGATCGTGTATCGTCAGCATCTGTAGAACCTACAGCAACGGTATTTTCAAAGGCCGCCGGGTAATAGGGAGTGTCATTATTAAAATTCATCATACAGGCTACAATTACGATACCATTTGAGTGTGCATTATCTACTGCATTTTTCATGCCTTGAGAAAAACTACTTCCACCAACAGACATATTCATAATTTTCACACCTTGGTTTGTCGCATAATTGATTGCTGCAATCCAAGTTGAATAATATCCTGAATTATTTTCATCTAAAATTTTTAAAGGCATAATTTTACACTTCCAATCTGCACCTGCGTAGCCAATAGCATTATTACCAGTAGCAGCAATTATTCCAGTAACATTGGTTCCATGACCATGGTCATCTGTAGGGTCATTGTCATTGTTTACAAAATCCCAACCATGAATATCATCAGTATAATTGTTTCCGTCAGAATCTGTATTGTCTTCAGTTTCGTTTATATTTACCCAAATTCTATTGGTAAATTCTGGATGCTCCATGCGAAGACCAGAATCTAGAACAGCAATGGTAATGTCTTCGTTCCCAGTAGAAATTGTCCAAGCTAAATCCATATCAACATCTGCATCTTCTGTTGCACTGGACGCTTCAAACGTACCATTATTCGAGAGGCCCCATTGTCTATTGAGTAAAGGATCATTTGGAGTTGTTATCGTATTTTTTTTGCCTCTTTTTCCTGCTCCAAAGCCAATATAGTCGGGTTCTACAAAATCAAAAAGTCCGGTTTCTTGGAGTTCAGTAATAGTGTTTAAGATGTCTATAGCTCCGTTAAAAGTGAAAACTAAGGTCTCTTTCGTTCTTTCAGCTTTTTTATTGTTCGCTGTAAAAGAAATGGGGTAGGTGTTTTTAAAGTGCTGTTTCCCCAATTGTGTATAGACTGCACTTTCCGAAGTTACGGCTGTTGTTTCTTTAAATTTTGCAATTAGTCTTGTTTTGGAAAAATCCTGTGCAGCAAGCGGCGCCAGGATGCATAGTGTGCATGTTATGAGGAGTATTTTTTTCATGTTGTTTTTTTAAAAGTAAATATACAACCAATTCCTACAGGCTTGTCTTTGGTATACCTATTTGTATCTAATAATAGTATCCGAAAACTAAAGTGTAAAAAATAGATAACAGCTTGCGTTAATATTGCTGGTATCATAAAATGAATGGCCTTCACAACAAATAGACATCGTATTTTAAAACAGCGTATTGCATTGGTTTTTAGGGATCTAAAACTTTCTTTAACAGTTGGGGATAATACATAAAAACGCTGCAACCCCCATAAAATGTAATAAAAATGGTATTTTTGATCTTAGGTTTTAATTTAAATAAGTAAAGATATAAAAATGGCAAATACATTATTTGATAAAGTATGGGATTCGCACGTTGTTCGGCACGTAAAGGACGGACCAGATGTGTTTTTTATAGACCGTCATTTTATCCACGAGGTAACGAGCCCTGTGGCTTTTTTAGGATTGGAAAGTAGAGGAAATAGTGTGGTATATCCTGCGCGAACTTTCGCAACAGCAGATCACAATACCCCAACAATAAATCAACATCTACCAGTAGCAGACCCCTTGTCAGCGAATCAGTTAGATGCCTTAGAAAATAATGCTGCAAAGCACGGTATTTCACATTGGGGCCTTGGAGATGAAAATAACGGAATTGTGCATGTGGTAGGTCCAGAAAATGGAATAACCTTGCCAGGTGCAACCATTGTTTGTGGAGATTCCCATACTTCTACACATGGTGCTTTTGGTGCGATTGCTTTTGGTATTGGTACTTCTGAAGTAGAGATGGTGCTGTCTACACAATGTATTATGCAGCAGAAACCAATGAAAATGCGGATCAATGTAACGGGTACTTTAGGACTGGGTGTTACCGCTAAAGATGTTGCATTGTACATTATTGCAAAACAAACTACCTCAGGAGCAACAGGATATTTTGTTGAATATGCCGGTGCTGTTTTTGAAGAGATGTCGATGGAAGGTCGCATGACTGTTTGTAATTTATCGATTGAAATGGGTGCAAGAGGAGGCATGATCGCTCCAGATGAAAAAACCTATGCTTACATTAAAGGGCGTTCCCAAACTCCGAAGGGAGCAGCGTGGGACAAAGCGATGAAATATTGGGAAACTTTATATACAGCGGAAGGCGCAATTTTTGATGTTGAATTTAATTATGATGCAGCAGACATTGAACCAATGATTACGTATGGAACAAATCCAGGAATGGGAATGGGAGTAACAAAATCAATTCCAACAGCAGAAAGCTTAGAGGGTGGTGTAGAAACGTATCGTAAATCTTTGGGATATATGTCTTTCAATGAGGGGGATTCTATGATTGGTAAAGAAATTGACTTTGTCTTTTTAGGATCTTGTACAAATGGACGTATTGAAGATTTTAGAGGGTTTTGTTCGATTGTTGAGGGAAGACAAAAAGCATCCAATGTAACCGCATGGTTAGTTCCGGGTTCACACAAAGTAGTTGCTCAAATTAAAGAAGAAGGTTTAGATAAGATCATTACGAATGCAGGTTTTGTTTTAAGAGAGCCGGGATGTTCTGCATGTTTGGCAATGAATGATGATAAAGTTCCTTCAGGAAAATTATCAGTATCCACTTCAAATAGAAATTTTGAGGGAAGACAAGGGCCAGGTTCTAGAACCTTATTAGCATCTCCTTTAGTAGCTGCGGCTTCTGCGGTGCAAGGTGTAGTCACAGATCCAAGAACATTATTAGTATAAAAATTAAAAAGTAGTTCAGGAAAGAGCTCAAAAATTTAGCAAACGAGGCGTTTTGCACTTTACAAATAGATAAAACAATGGCATACGATAAATTTCAAATTTTGACCAGCACAGCATATCCCTTACCAACGGAAAATGTAGATACCGATCAAATAATTCCTGCTCGTTTTCTTAAAGCAACAGAGCGAATAGATTTTGATGTGAATTTTTTCCGAGATTGGAGATACCATCAAGATGGCACTCCAAAACCAGAGTTTCCTTTAAACAAAGAAATCTATGCAGGTTCAAAAATTTTAGTAGGTGGAAGAAATTTTGGTTCAGGATCTTCAAGAGAACATGCAGCTTGGTCTGTATATGATTTTGGTTTGCGTTGTGTAATTTCATCTGCATTTGCTGATATCTTTAAAAATAACTGTTTGAATGTAGGCGTTCTACCCGTGCAAGTATCGGCAGCGTTTGCAGATACTTTATTCGCAGCGATTATGGCAGATCCCAAAACAGAAATCACTGTTGATTTGCCCAATCAGAAAGTAACCTTAGTAGCAACAGGAGCCTCTGAGTCTTTTGTAATTAATAAGTACAAAAAAGACAATATGTTAAACGGTTTTGATGATATTGATTATTTAAAAAACATCGAAAACGAAATTACAGCTTTCGCGAAAACAACCCCCTTTTAACACCGTTTTAAGGCATTAGCATGGCACACAGAAAGATTGAAATAATGGATACGACACTGCGGGATGGAGAGCAAACATCTGGAGTGTCTTTTTCGGTTTCAGAAAAATTAACAATTGCCAAATTACTCCTAGAAGAACTCAAGGTAGACCGATTAGAAATTGCATCGGCAAGAGTGTCTGAAGGAGAGTTACAGGCAGTAAAAGAAATTACAGCTTGGGCTTCAGAGAACAATCGACTGGATACCATAGAGGTACTTACCTTTGTAGATGGTGGAAAGTCGATCGACTGGATGCTTGAATCTGGTGCAAAAGTTCAGAACTTACTCACCAAGGGCTCTTTAAATCACCTTACGCATCAGCTAAAGAAAACACCGGATCAACATTTTATAGAAATTAAAAATACTATTGATCTTGCCGCTAAGCACGGCATTAAAACAAATGTGTACTTAGAAGATTGGTCCAATGGAATGCAGAGTTCTAAAGCATATGTATTTTCATATTTAGATTTTTTAACAACGCAGAAAATTGAACGCATTTTATTGCCTGATACTTTGGGCATATTGACGCCAGAAGAAACGTTTCAGTTTATTTCAGAAGTGCGTCAGAAATACCCAAACACACATTTTGATTTTCATGGTCATAATGATTACGATTTAGGAGTTGCCAATGTGATGGAGGCTGTAAAAGCAGGAGTGCACGGATTACACTTAACGGTGAATGGGATGGGAGAGCGTGCAGGAAATGCACCCATGGCAAGTGTGATTGCAGTTATAAATGATTTTTTAAAGGACGTTAAAATCGCTGTAAATGAAAAAGCACTGCATAAAGTCAGCAAGCTAGTAGAAACGTTCTCTGGTTTTAGAATCCCTGTAAATAAGCCAGTAGTAGGAGCAAATGTTTTTACGCAAACTGCTGGAATACATGCAGATGGAGATAGTAAAAATAATCTTTATTTTAATAACCTGCTGCCAGAGCGTTTTGGAAGAAAACGGAAATATGCCTTGGGGAAAACTTCAGGAAAAGCAAATATCCAGAAAAACTTACAAGACTTAGGACTGCGTTTAAATGACGAAGAACTTAGAAAGGTGACCCAAAGAATTATTGAATTAGGAGATCAAAAAGAAGTGGTGTCTCAAGACGACTTGCCTTATATTATTTCTGATGTTCTTGACAATGCCACTATTGAAAAACGAGTAGTTGTAGAAAACTATGTGCTTGGACACGCAAAAGGGATGCAGCCGTCTACGACGATAAAATTAAAGGTAGAGGGTGTTATTTATGAGGAGCATGCCCAGGGAGATGGACAATTTGATGCTTTTATGAATGCGCTAAAAAAATTGTACAAAACGCACAGCAAGAAAGAATTGCCAAATTTAATTGATTATGCAGTAAGAATTCCACCAGGAAGTCACTCGGATGCGCTTTGTGAAACAATTATTACTTGGAAAAATAAGAACAAAGAATTTATAACACGTGGCTTAGATTTAGATCAAACAGTATCGGCAATTAAAGCAACAGAAAAAATGTTGAATATTATATAAAGTGATTTTCACTGTTTGCTTTTAGTTTTGATGGCAAGCAGGCACGTCGGATATCTAATCGAGACAGCGCATGTTTTCGCGAGTTTGCGATACCTTTAAAAAAATAAAGAAACAAGGATTCTTGTAATGAAGGATCAAGAGTAAAAACAAAATTAGAAACATATGAAATTAAACATCGCAGTATTAGCAGGAGATGGAATTGGGCCAGAGGTCATAGCGCAGGCGATCAAAGTATCGGATGCCATTGCAAAAAAATTCAAACACGAACTTACTTGGCATCCAGCCCTAACGGGTGCAGCGGCAATTGATGTTGTTGGAGAACCATATCCAGACAGTACACACGACATCTGTGTAGCTTCAGATGCTGTGCTATTCGGAGCCATTGGTCACCCAAGATATGACAATGATCCTTTAGCAAAAGTAAGGCCAGAACAAGGTCTTTTGAAAATGCGGAAGAAATTAGGTTTATTCGCAAATGTGAGGCCTACGTTTACTTTTCCTTCTTTATTAGACAAATCTCCTTTAAAAAGAGAGCGTATCGAAGGAACTGATTTGGTTTTTTTACGTGAATTAACAGGGGGTATTTACTTTGGTGAAAAGGGAAGAAGAGACGGAGGAGAAACGGCCTTTGACAATTGTGTATACACAAGAGCAGAGGTGCAACGGTTGGCAATCAAAGGTTTTGAGCTGGCAATGACCCGTTCAAAAAAATTATGTTGTGTGGACAAAGCAAATGTTTTAGAAACTTCAAGGTTGTGGAGAGAAACGGTACAAGCAATGGAAAAAGATTATCCAGAAGTAATCGTTTCTTATGAATTTGTTGATGCAGTTGCAATGCGTTTGGTACAATGGCCAAATAGTTATGACGTCTTAATAACAGAGAATTTATTTGGAGACATTTTAACAGATGAAGCTTCTGTAATATCGGGATCGATGGGGCTAATGCCTTCGGCATCTGTAGGAACTGAAAATGCCTTGTTCGAACCCATTCACGGTTCATACCCGCAAGCAACGGGACTAAACATTGCAAATCCAATGGCAACAGTTTTATCTGCAGCCATGATGTTCGAAAATTTTGGTTTACGTGCAGAGGGGCAAGCAATCAGAGCTGCAGTAAATGAGGCTTTGAATAATGGAATTGTAACAGAAGATTTAGCCGATGGAGGAAAAGCGTATGGCACAACTGAAGTAGGTGACTGGTTGGCAGAAAATATTTAAAATACTACTAATTTAAAGTAAT
>Ga0209384_1001509_pt1 | contig 12034 bp, 15 predicted proteins | sample CoawatmetaG05DNA_FD_187511 | JGI IMG/M metagenome (GOLD analysis project Ga0209384, IMG submission 187511) | Marine microbial communities from the West Antarctic Peninsula - Coastal water metaG058-DNA (SPAdes) (version 2) | ecosystem: Environmental > Aquatic > Marine > Coastal ... | reverse complement strand
AGACACCATTTGAACAGGATCCACCTGTAATCATACAACAACAAAATATAGACTTCAATCCAATAGGTAGAAATGCTACATGTGGAACTGGCGATTGTTTTGTGGAAGATAAATCACAATACTATGGCGAGGTTGTTGATATGGAAGCATATGCTCTTGCTAAGGTATGTTATAATTACGATGTACCTTTTATATCATTTAAATATATTACAGATGGTGCTGATGAACAAGCCCACGAAGATTGGGAAGCTAACTTGGCAGATGGTATCGTGGAATTTAAAGAAAAAGTGCTTGATAAGTTACAATAATATTAGTAAATTAAATACTAACATAGGAAAATTATGAGAAATGTTATATTTAGATCTCTAAATAGATGGGGATCCTCAATTAATCGAGGGGAAGACATAAGTGAACATCTCCAATCATTGGGATACAAAAGTAAATATTGGGATGGTGAAATATTAATAAACGAAATAGGTGTGAATAGACTACCAGATGGTATTAAAGATTCTATTGTAGTTTTCCTAAAAGAAATACCAGATGATGGCATTGAGCAATTGAAAAAAAATAATAATTTACTTATATTAGATGTTATTGATTGTATTGCTAATAATAATTATACCATAAAACAATTATGTTATATGATTAATAAACAAAAATGGGTATTAGATGGCTTAATTGTTCCCACGGAGGATTTAAAAAATACAATAAAACTTTTATGCCCTAAATTAGAAATTGAAGTTTTATATCATCATTGGGATAAAAAACATTTACAAAATATTGAATACTATTGTAATAATGAATATGAATTTAAGTTAGCATATATAGGTTCACCAGCTGGTCATTTTCATAAAGAACAGGTTGAAAACTTAACTGCAGTTTATGATTGGGAGAAAATGACTACAACTTCACCATTATATACTTGTCATTATTCCGTTAGACCAAAAGATGATTTACAATTTTTATATAAACCTAACACTAAAAGTTCTGTAGCATCTGCTGTAGGTGCTAATGCAATACACACACGAGATAACTCATTGATTGATATTTTACCACATGACTATCCATACTATACAGAACCTGATTTAAAATCAGTACAAGAGAAGTCAAAATATGCAGAAGACACATTTGACTCTCCGATATGGCATGAGGGATTAGATATGATGAGATCATTAAAAGAAAGAACATCCATTGAAAGAATTGCGGGGTTTGACTATGTCAATTTCTTTAGAAGATTCTAGTAAATACGACTATTTAATTGTGGGTTCTGGTTTATATGGTGCTATATCTGCAAGAGAATTAACCAATAAAGGTTATAAGTGTTTAGTCTTAGAAAAGAGAAATCACATCGGTGGTAATTGCTATTCAGAAGAAATTGAGAACATTCATGTGTGTAAGTATGGTGGTCATATATTTCATACCAATGATGAGAAGATTTGGAACTATGTAAATAAATTTACTGAGTTTAGAACGTATCACCATTTTGTTAGAGTTTCATATAAAGATAAAATCTATTCTTTTCCTATAAACTTGATGACTTTACAGCAACTTTGGGGTGTAAAAACGCCAGAAGAAGCCGTAGATAAATTAAATGAAGTTAAAGAGGATATCGACAATCCTAAAAATTTAGAAGAATGGATGCTTTCTCAAGTTGGTAAAGAAATTTATGAGACTTTCGTAAAGGGGTATACAAAAAAACAATGGGATAAAGATCCTAAAGAATTGCCTACTTTTATAATAAAAAGGTTACCTATTAGATTGACTTATGAAAATGGATATTTTACCGACAAGTATCAAGGATTTCCAGAAAATGGTTATACAGATTTATTTGTAAATTTATTAAAAGGTATTGATATAAAAACGGATGTTGATTACTTTAAGGATAGAGAACAATGGGATTCATTAGCTAACAAAATTATCTTTACTGGTAGGATAGATGAGTATTATGATTATAAATTTGGAAGACTCGATTATAGAACATTAGTTCATAAAAATAAAGTAGTAGATGGTGATTATCAAGGATGTGCAACTATTAATTATTCTGATGAAGATGTACCTTATACGCGAATAGTTGAACATAAACATTTCCAACCACATAAAGCTAAAACTAATAGTAAATCTTATGTTATGTATGAATATGCTAAAGAATGTGGGGAAGATGACATACCTTTTTATCCAATAAATGATGATGAAAATAACAATAAATATAAATTGTATAAAGGCCTAGCTAGAAAAGAAAATAATGTTATCTTCGGTGGGAGATTAGCTGAATATAAATATTATGATATGCACATGGTGGTTGGGGCAGCATTAAAACGGATGAGAAAAGAATGATTGTTTCTAAAACTCCATTAAGAATAAGTTTTATGGGTGGTATGAGTGACTTACCATCGTACTATGAAAAAGATGCTGGTGCAGTTATAACTACTGCTATCAACAAATATATTTACATAACTATAAATAAAAAATTTGATGATAAAATAAGAGCAAGTTATTCTATTACAGAGTTTGTTGATACTCCAAATGAACTTAAACACGAACTTATTAGAGAAAGTTTAAAAGTTGTCGGTATTGATAATGGTATAGAAATAACTTCTATTTCTGACATTCCATCAATGGGTACGGGTTTGGGTTCTTCTAGTACATATACAGTAGGTTTGTTAAATGCCTTGTATGCTTATTTGGGTAAAAGTTCATCATCAGAAACATTAGCAAAAAACGCATGTGATATAGAAATAAATAAATGTAAGAAGAATATTGGAAAACAGGATCAATATATAGCTGCGTATGGGGGATTAAATCACATAAAATTTAATTCAGATGGTAGTACATTTGTTAATCCTATAATCTGTTCTAAAGAAACTAAAAAAGAACTACATGAAAACTTATTATTTTTTTATACCGGTTTAGCTAGATCGTCATCGGCTGATGAAATTTTAACTAAGACAAGTTCTTTTTTAAAAAACAATAAAAAGAAAAGATTATTAGTTAAGAAATTAGTATCATTGGCAGATGAGATGAAATTATCATTGGAACAAAATGATTTAGAATATTTTGGATATTTGTTAAATGAGGGGTGGATGACAAAAAGACAAACACAAAACTCTATAAGTAATGGGTATATAGACGAATGGTATAGAATTGCAATTTCAAATGGTGCTTTAGGTGGAAAGTTGTGTGGTGCCGGTAGTGGTGGTTTTTTAATTTTTTATGCCCCAAAAGAAAAACATAAAGAAATAATAAACTCTTTACCTGATTTACGACAAATACCTGTAGATTTAGAACCACAAGGTTCGCGAATAATTTATGTTGGAGAATAAATGAAATTAAATGAATTAAAAAATGAAATAGAAAGAATAAAACATTATAAAAATGATTTAGAGCATATCATTGATAGTCATCAAAATATAATAATCATAGGAAATGGTGGTAGTAATTCAGTAGCATCTCATATATCACAAGATTATACCAAACAACTTAATAAAAGATGTATAAGTTTCTCTGATCCTTCAAGATTAACTTGTTATATAAATGATTATGGTAGAGATGAGGCATATGTAGAGTTCTTAAAAGATTTTGCTGATAAGGATACATTAGTGATATTAATATCATCATCGGGTAATTCAATGAATATTTTTAATTGTGCTAGATTCTGTAAAAGTTTAGGAATAAAATTTATATTATTGTCTGGTTTTGATAAAGATAATAGGTTAAATACCTTTGATGGTGGGGTGATGAAATATTGGGTAGATTCACATGATTATGGTGTTGTAGAAACTGCTCATCAAGTGTTATTACATTCAATATTAGGGGAAGATGATTGATGAAGTATTTGGTAACAGGTGGTGCGGGTTTTATAGGTAGTAACTTAGTTGATTACTTATGTAATGGCGGTCATGAAGTAATTGTATTAGATAATCTTTCTTCTGGTAAAAAAGAATATTTAAATGAAAATGCAATCTTTCATAACATCGATATATCTTTAATGAAATCAAAATCTGATTATTTTATGTTTGAAGGCGTGGATGTTGTATTCCATTTAGCTGCTTGTGCTGAAGTAGATCCATCAATTAAGAATCCTATTCCATTTCACAATACAAATGTTAATGGTACATTAAATGTTTTAATGGCGTGTAGAGAAAATAAAGTTAAAAGAATTGTGTATAGTGCTTCTTCTTCATGTTATGGTAATCCAATAGAGATACCAACAACAGAACATGCCGAGATACATCCAATGAGTCCATACGCATTACAAAAACTAATGGGTGAACAATACTGTAAGTTGTTTTCAGAATTATATGGGTTGGAGTCGGTATGTTTACGATACTTTAATGTGTATGGTTCGAGACAAAGAGACAAAGGTGCATACTCTTTGGTAACAGGCATATTTATGAGACAACATGCTAATAATCAATCATTAACAATAACTGGTGATGGAGAGCAACGAAGAGATTTTATTTCAGTTGATGATGTAGTTAAAGCTAATTTCTTAGCATCATGGAGTGAAAAGGTAGGGGATGGTGAGTCAATAAATATTGGTAATGGTGAGGCAATATCTATCAATAAAGTAGCTAAGCTAATTAGTGATGATATCGTATATGTAGAAAAAAGATATGAGCCAGACATAACATTAGCAGATATAACAAAGGCTAAAGAATTACTAGGTTGGATTCCCCAAGTAGATTTTAGAAATTGGTTAACAGAACATTAGGATATAAAATCACAAAACTTAAAAAAAAGATACTTGGGTTTACAGCAGGCAATTTCGATGTGTTACATCCAGGTTTTATAAAATGTTTTAAAGATGCTAAAAATCATTGTGATGTGTTTATTGTATTTTTACAAAATAATCCATCGTTAAGTAGACATAATAAATACAAACCAGTTATACCACTTGATGATAGATGTGAAGCTTTAATGGCTATTCGGTATATAGATGATGTGCATGTATATCAAACGGAAGATGAACTTTATAATCTTATAAAATTGCTTAAACCTGATGTTAGAATATTAGGAGATGATTATATTGATAAGCCATATACAGGTAAAGACTTACCACCAAAAGTTATTTATACATCGAGAGCGCATGGTTGGTCAACCACTAAATTAAAAAACTTAATTACAACACAAACATTAAAACAAAATCCTAACATATTTAAATAAAAAGTGCTTGACAAATCACAATAATATTCGTAAATTAGTAGGATACAATGGAGATATACTATGAAGAAATCTAAAGGTCAATTCGACCAGTATAAAAAGTGGACAACTGATGAGGGTTATACATTCCTTGCTAAAGATTTAGCAGATGCTATAAAATACCTTGAAGCAACGGGACAGCATTTAGGTAAATTAAAAGAGGTTGCTAGTGAGTAAATATTATTACGAGAAAAGTGGTATATTAGATTCAGCAGTTAATATTACCTACCACGAATTGTTTTTAAAAAATGATAAAGAACTAGACGAGTGGATTACTGAAGTTCGCCAGTATATTATAGAAGATTGGGATGAACGTGGAACGCCACCAATGGTCGGTCAATCTATTGAGCAGATAATTAGTTCATTTAGAAAACTAAGAGAATATGATATTCATGGTTTCATAGAAAAGGCTGACGATGGACAGAGAAATGTTATAAAGAACTTTAATAAGTTTGCTAATGGAGTCAATCAGTTCTTTCCAACTATGCTTAAAACCCGTATTGGTGATATGGGTGATGTAACTCTTAACTCTATTTACGATAGAATCAAAGAAGATGTAAATAAAGATTTATTTTTCAAGGCTTTAAGACGAGGACTTCGTAGAGATTCCATGTATAGTTTCAGCAAGTCTTTATCAAAAGATAGAAAAGAAAATGAAAAGAATAAGCTACCTTATTGGAATGGTGAAAATGCTGTTGAGTGGTTAAGATATTATCAAGACAATAAGTTAAAATTTAAGAACCATCGATTGTGGATTTCTAAATCACATCAAGAAAAATATCTTAAATCATATGTAACTATAACTGCTGATGAAATCAAACAGGCTTACAAAGAGGGATTGATTACAGATGAGATGGTTACTAACTTATGGTGTCCGACATTAAAAGTAAAGTTATCTATTGATGATGTTACTGATAATGTTTTGACTAAGGGTGGTAATAACAAAACTAATGTGTTTATGATTAGATTTTATGATATACACACCAAGTTATTCCCCAAGGCATTTCAGATATTCAGATTGAGTCTAAACTCACAACCAGCCGTTAACTTTCCACCATTAACTGCTAGGTTGTTGTATGAGAAATATACTGACCATATCAAGCAAGATGAGCCACTTAATATTTACGATCCTTCAAGTGGTTGGGGTGGTAGGATACTTGGTGCTATGGCTTCCAAGAAGAAAATACATTACATTGGAACAGACCCGAATACAGATAATTGGATACCTGAACTTAATAAGTCAAGGTATGAATATGTCGCTGACTTCTTTAATGAACATGGTTTAGAAACTAATTCATTTTGGGAAGAGTCAAAGAATACACACCATTACTTTCAGATTGGTTCGGAGCATGTTGGTGACCATCCGGACTTCCAACAATACAAAGGTAAGTTAGATATGGTGTTTACTTCACCACCTTACTTTGATAGAGAGCAATACTCGGATGATGAAGAACAATCTTTTAAGTCTTATCCAATGTATTCAGATTGGAGAGATAACTTTCTTAAACCAACGCTAACAAATGCTTATGAAAGTTTAAGAAACGATAGGTATTTACTTTGGAATATTGCTGACATCAAGTTAAATGGAGGTAACTTTCATCCATTAGAACAAGATTCGATTGATATAATAGAATCACTTGGTGGTAAATATAAAGGTAAGTTAAAGATGTTGATGGCGTCAATGATTGGAGTTGACCAGTCAAATGTTAAAAACAAAGTAGATGTAGATGGAGTCACATTAAAATATGAACCAATATTTATTTTTCATAAGGGGTAATAATGAGTAAAGAACAAGAGTGGATTGAGGAAAGAGAGTCACAGAGAAAAGCAAAAGTTGGAGATTGGGTTCTTATTGGAAAGGTAGGGATTAATGGTTCTTATAAAGTAATTGAGATTATCGATGAACTCTATTTATGTGAGCAAAACGATGATGGTTACAAACACAAACTAAAAGTTACAGAAAACGAGATAATAAAGTTATGAATCACGCTAAAATAAATGATTTAGAAGAGATAATGGATGTATTCAAGCAATATGGAGATACATTTCCACACATTAGAAAAGATAAAATAGAAACATTGATTGAGTTTCATAATGTGATATGGGAAGAGAAAGTTTTGATTACATACAACCATTATAAAAGAAAACAAAAAGTTGCTATGATGAGAGAAAGTGGAAACTCTAGGCATCATAGAGTATTGAGTACTTATGAAGCTCAAAAGGATGATTGTATACTACATCAGATTGCTGCTAAGAATCAAGGCGATGGAAGCGGCCAGAGAATATTTAAACGCTTTGTTGAATACAATAGGGGTAGAGATATTGTTTTATCGGTTAGGTCTGATAATGATAGGGCTATACAATTTTATAAAAACAATGGGTTTATCAAAGTTAGTGATATTGAGTGGGGAAAAACAAACCAAGTAAAGGGTGAGGTTTATCTACTAGAACAAAAACCATTGTATAGATATAAGGAGAATACATTTGCCTAAACTAGGAGTTATAAAACATTTAGATATAGAACCATCTTTATTTGACTTTGATAAAGTATTGAACTATATTGACAATACAGAGTTTTCCAAAGTCAAGACAAAATATAGCAAAGGTGATGATTGGACAGCAATATCTCTACGAGGTTATGGACCAACACCATTGGATATCTTAAAGCCAAATGTTCTAAAAAGTAAGGTAAAGGTTGAGGCTGTTTTACAAGATACTTCGCTAGTTGGAGAAGATGGATTTCAACCTATCAATGATATACTAGCAAAGATACCATCAACATTTGAACGGGTTCGGTTTATGAAAATAAAAGCTAACTCAAGTATCGGAAAACATTCTGATAAGATTGATAAAGACTTTGGATTAAAAGATGGAAACATAGTTAGAATCCATGTTCCTATCAGAACTAATGACCAGGTTAACTTTTCACTTTGGGAAGGTAGAAAAGAAACAGAGAACTATTTAGAAGAAGGTCATTATTATTATGTGGATGTTACAGCACCACACGCCGTCAAAAACAATAGTGATGTAGATAGAATACATCTGGTTATAGACACATATGTCAACGATGAAGTAAGAGAATTATTAGAAGTTGAAACTTTCTGGTAAATATCGCTTGACAAGTATATGCTTTTAGTGTTATATTAGCATATGATAAATAAAGAAAAAACAATTAATTTAAACATAAACAAAGGGCAAAATAATAATGTATAAATATAAACTAGAAAGATCTATTGACTTATTATTTCATAATAGATTTGATTGGAATACTGAAATTAACCACAGACTTCTTACTGCTGGGATGGCGACATTTGGTGAGTTAGGTGATATGATTGAGGGGGGTGTTCTAAATAATGAAACTAACAGAACTGTTGAACTTGCTATTGCTTCTGTTTATATGGGAAAGGCTCATCACTTAATACGATTTTCCTGTGGTATTTCTAAAAAAGGATGTTTAGAGATGTCAGTATTAACTGATACTGAAGATACTAAAGCAATAGGGTATATAAGTGATTGTGGTACTTTTAGTTCTTTAGCATTTGAAGGTGGGGAGTTTTATTCACAGAAAGTTATATCACCTACTCGTTGGATTGAAACATTAGATGATATAGAGGTAAAATATCCAACTGCTGATAAGAATAAAAGATTTATAAGAATGGTTAGAGGTGTATTTGAACAATTGTCAGAATCAAAGATGGGTATTCCTATTTCTTGGGAAGAAATTGTAAATGCTAACGAAGAAATTAAAGATTACTACTTTAACATACCTAGGTTAAATTGGAAAGTAAGTCTTTGGGACGGAAATTTACATTCTTTAGACATGAGAAATGCTAACAATCCTGAAAACAAGTGGGAGCCGTTTGACTTTTACATAGTTCCTAATAAAGTCGATTCAAGATACCATGATAATCTTTGTCTTGAAGAACTTATGAACTATTTTGCAGACAAGATAGGTTGTGGTAAATTCACTAAAAAACCAAATGGTAAGAGTAATAGAATATTAGGTAGTTTTGCTGGTGCTCAGGTAAACAAGAGAAGAAAGGCTAAGATAAGACCATTAATACATACCTTTTTGATGAATAAATATTGTGCAACCATAGGTGATTTGGAAAACTTTTACAATAAACTTCATGAGTATGATAAATATACTAATGATGATGTTTTTATGTTCTGGAATAAAGATATGTATGCTCGTTTACTTAAAGATGGTGTTAAATATAAAGAAATTCAGGATTTTTACAAAACATACTATAAGGAAGTTTATGTCTCTAAACAATGGGATGAACTCGATACATACATTCAAGAGTTAGAAGATATATATAAATCAAATCATAATGTTGATAAATGTCCTGATATCAAGAAATTCGGTCATTTAGGAGAAAGTCATGGAACTTTTTTCATTGGATATGCTATATGGGCAAAGAAAAAGTATAAAAATGGTATTGAAACTACAATTACGAAGTTGATAACTCAATATAAGGCTGTTTTAAATCAAGATGTTAAAGTTGGAGTTACTGATATCCCATTGTACGAAGCTTTTGGTTCATCAGATGACTATCCGGCAAATACTGCTAGTTTTCGTGCCACTAATGTTTTTGTCCCTATGATAGAAGCTATGGATAGTGTTGCTAAACTAAAGAAAAAAGACAGAAACGATGAAGATGTTCTTAGAGAAAAAATTCTAACTAAAACAAAAGGTGTTGTTGATGAAAGAGGCATATCGAGAGGTTTGAATTGTTTTCCGTTAGCTGTTAATGGTAGTCTTAATTCATCTGATATGAGAAGTTTGGATTTAGTAGATGGTACTGGTGGAGTGTGGTTACATGATAATAACTCTGGTAAAGCTATTGATGGGTTTTTTGGATTTGAACAAGATAACTTAAATAAGGCATTGAAACAATTTGACTGGAGTACAATTCTAAATTCTAAAAACAGAACTGCTGCTTATTTCGGAGAGTTATATAAATCTAACTTCATGAAGTATCAAGAGATGAAAGATAATACATTTAGTAAGTATCAGTTAAAAGCATCTTTAGACGCCTTAAAGATATTAAGTGAATCAGAATTAGAAGTGAGGTTATAATATGAAACAACTAACACCAGAAGAAATACAACATAATTGGGGTAACCTAAGACAAGTAATTGATGCCAACTTCTCTGGCGAAAGGCTAGAGAGGTTGAACGAGATGTATGACTTCTTTGAAGAAAGAATGTGTTTGGCGCCAGCTAGTGGTAGAGAACACTTTCATAATGCTCATCCAGGTGGTTATGTAGAACACGTTTTACACATCACACAGTTTGTTCAACAGATATACAGATTGTGGGGACAAAACGGCGCTAAAATAGATAACTTTACTGAAGAAGAGTTAATATTTGCTGCTCTTCATCACGATTTAGGTAAGGTTGGAAATCTTGTAGAGGACAACTATATAGAGAATGACTCAGACTGGCACAGAAAGAATCAAGGGTTGATATACAAACACAATCCAAAGATAGATTATATGACAATTACTGATAGAGCCTGTTGGATACTACAACATTTTAATGTCAATATGACAGAGAATGAGTATATTGGACTAAGATTAACAGATGGTATGTATGAAGACGCTAACAAAGGTTATTATATGAATTATAGTAAAGATAATCAGTTAACTACCAATATGGCTTACATACTACATCAGGCTGATATGATGGCTAGTAAGATTGAGTTTGACCAATGGAAACGAGGTGACCACGATATTAAAGTGGATAAGGTCAAAGAAGAGAAAAAGAAAACAGAACAATCAAAAGCTGCCAATCAGGCATTTAAAGAGTTATTTGGAGAATAAGATGAAATGTTGGCATTGTAAAAGTGATTTGATATGGGGTGGTGACCACGATATAGAAGATTTAGATACAGATGAAGATGGTATCTTAACTAACTTATCTTGTTCTAATGAAAAATGTAATACCCAAGTTGAAGTATATCATTATATGCCATTAGATGATGACAAAGATGATTATCAGTTCGTTGGAGAAAAATAAATTAATGGGTGTTGAAGCCAATACTAATAAAACCGAGTATGTGCATCCACTCGTGGAACATAAAGCCGGACACACCCATTTTAATGCTTGACTTTTACACAAAAAATTAGTTATATTATAACAATTAAAAATTAGAGAATATTATGAATAAAGATTATCAAGCATTGTTTAATGCTAAAAATACACAATATAAAAATGCTTTGGCACAAATAGATAAGTTAAAAGAGGATATTAAATTTTTAAAATCTCCACTCCCACCTCGTTTAGTGGAAGTTCAATACGAAATTGCTCAAACACCCGCTGATGAAATATTAGATTCAAAAGAAGTTGATCATGAGATAGAACAAATAAAACTAGAACTTGATAAAAAAGATAAAGTTGAAAAAGACCACAATTATTATCGTCAAATATCTAGTATGATGTATAATAAAGAAAAGTTGAAAGCTCAAAGAGATCCGAAAGTCTATATAAACGGTTGGTTTAAACTAACTAAGAACTTTTGGGAATGGCATGCTAATAAAAAGTATTCAAGAAAACAAAAAGATACTATGGAAAGTTGGTTAGAAAGAAATGGAATAGAAATATAGTGTATTTAGAATATTTCAACAAGTTTAAGAACCAAGAGCCATATTTCAACATAGACGAGAAAGAATGGACTTACATCAAAGATAGATTCGAGAAAGATGATGTAAAAGAATCTCTGGCTATTATTGCTATGGACTATCCAATGCCAACTGCTGAAATGCATGAAGAAGATTGTCGTAAGGACTTCAACAAATTAAAAGGAACCTGGTATCATAATATTTTAAAA
>Ga0209384_1001508_pt1 | contig 12035 bp, 10 predicted proteins | sample CoawatmetaG05DNA_FD_187511 | JGI IMG/M metagenome (GOLD analysis project Ga0209384, IMG submission 187511) | Marine microbial communities from the West Antarctic Peninsula - Coastal water metaG058-DNA (SPAdes) (version 2) | ecosystem: Environmental > Aquatic > Marine > Coastal ... | reverse complement strand
TAAAAGAGACAAAAATACCTAGAGTTAATGCTACTCCCGCGCCGTCACTTCTAGATAATGCTCCCATGATTACTTGACCTAAATCTTCAGTTCCAATTAAGGCACCTAGGATTACCATAAATAAAGAAAAAACTACTGTTTGATTAATTCCTAACATTATGTGAGGGAAAGCTAAAGGTATCTCAATGTTAGTCCATCTTTGTAGTCGAGAAACTCCTGACATCGATCCAGCCTCATGGAGAGATAAAGGAACACTTCTTAATCCTTCTATAGTATATCTTGTTGAGGGGATTGTTGCGTAAACAATAGCTGCAAGTAAAACGGAAGTATCTGTAATTCCAAAAAGAAGTATTACAGGGATTAGATAAACGAAAGAGGGGAATGTTTGAAAAAAGTCACATATGAAAAGCATAAATTTTGTTAATTTAGAATTCTGTGCACAAATAGAACCAACTAGTAAACCTATAATGGACGAAATAATTACAGCAAATGTTGCCATATAGGCGGTAATTAAAGCTCTATCCCAATACTCAGATAGAGCTATAAATAATATTAATAATCCTACAATTACAGCTGATCTAATACCACCAATTATATACCCTGTACCCATGACTAAAATAAAAGTAGAAATCACTGGCATTCCTAAATAAGCATTTTTCATTGGGAATAGAACGTTGGTAATCAAAAAAATATTAAATGAGTTTAGATAGTAAAAAAAAGTTTCCCATACCCAATCAACAAAGGAGTCTATAAAGGGAGATATACTAAAACCTTTCTCATAGGGGATAAGGTATAAGTAATTAATATTATTAAAAAACAAACTGCCAATGTAAGCAAAAATAGAACCTATAATTAATATAACTGTAAATAAAATTAAATTTTTATTTTTTTGAAAAAAATTTAAGTTTGCAAAATAGTTTTTTTGTTTATTCGCCCAAGCTAAAGAGAATTTATCTAAAACAACAGCAATAATCACAATACAAATTCCTATTTCTGCAGCCTTACCTATCTTTAATGAATTCAGAGCTACTTTTAAATTAAAACCTAAGCCTTTAGCTCCAATAAAAGATGCGATAACTGTCATAGCAAGACATTGCATAATAACCTGATTAACACCAATTAGAATATCTGTTCTTGCTGTAGGAATAAGAACTTTAAACAGTAATTGAAATTTATTACATCCACTCATTAATCCAGATTCAACAACTTCAGGAGATATCTTTTTTAATCCAAGAATAGTCAATCGCACCATTGGAGGCGTTGCGAATATAATAGTTGCAATAGCGCCTGCGTGATCGCCAATACCAAATAGTATCATTACAGGAACTAAAAAAGAAAAATGTGGCATTGTTTGAGCAATATTTAAAATAGGCTGTAAGGCATTTTCAACTTTTTTATTTAAATATCCCCAAATACCTAAGCTTAAACCGAAGATAAAACAAATCGGTGCTGTAATAAGAACAAAAGACAATGTTTGCATTGAAGGTTGCCACTGTCCAAAAAAAGATAAATAGAATGCACCTATTCCAGCAAGTATTGCTAAACGTAAGCCTTGAAGATGCATACCGATTAACATAAATCCGGCAACCACTACTGTCCAAGGAAGGGCTGGCCATGTGAACCACCTATTAGCACTCAACCAAGAGCCATCTACAAAAACTCCTATTGTTTGAGCACCGCCTAGAAAAATTTCTCTAATCAAAATAATTAAGAATAAAACTCCTCTTGAAATAGCTCTAGTTACCTCTCTGACTATGGGTTTATTTTCATACATTTCAAATACAGGATCCCAAACCTTTAAAGGGAGCCATTCATATAGAGCATTATAAATTAAGTTATTAATAAATAAGGGAAATCCCTTAAGCAAAGAAGGAAATCTCCATAGATAATTATCTTCAGACTGCGGAATTATAAAATAAAAGAATAAAAAAATTAAAATCAATAAACCAAATTGCATTGGTCTAGATTTTTTTAGATTTTCAATCATGAATCATTAAAAGTTAATGACCAAATAAAACTTTAATTACTTTTGAAGGATGGAGAGCTCCAACTATTTGATTATTTTTAGGATCAATAACTGCAATTGATTCATTGCTATTTAAGATAGATTCAGCAACTGTTTCAATTATAGCATCTTTAGAAATTTTTAAAGAGTTAGAGCTGTTTTTGTCCACTGGGTCCATAATCGATTCGATTTTGAGAACTTTTTCTCTTGGAACATCTTGAGTAAATTTTTTAACATAATCAGTTGCTGGATTTAAAACTATATTATCCGGAGTGTCTAACTGTTCAATTATTCCATCCTTCATAATTGCAATTCTATCTGCTAAACGAAGTGCCTCATCAAAATCATGAGTAACAAACATAATTGTTTTATTTAAAACTCCTTGCAATCGTAAAAATTCATCCTGCATCTCTTTTCGAATTAATGGATCAAGGGCCGAGAATGGTTCGTCTAAAAACCAGATATCTGGCTCAACAGCAAGCGAACGAGCAATCCCTACTCTTTGCTGTTGCCCACCAGAGAGTTCTCTTGGAAAATAATTTTCTCTCCCTGTGAGACCAACCAGTTCCACCATCTCCATAGCTTTAACTATGCTATCTTTTGTTGGCATTCCTTTAACTTGAAGCGGGAACGCAATATTTTCTAATACTGTTTTATGAGGCAATAAGGCGAAGTTTTGAAAAACCATTCCCATTTTATTTCTTCTAAGTTCAATGAGCTCTTTACTGTTCATGGCATTAAGGTCTTCTCCGTCAATATAGATTTTCCCTGAAGTAGACTCACTCAGTCTTGAAATACATCTGAGTAAAGTGGATTTACCTGAACCTGATAAGCCCATTACGACAAGCATTTCACCTTTATGAACTTCAAAAGATGCATTATTTACACCAACTATACAGCCAGCAGAATGAAAAGCTTTTGCATCAACTTTACCTTTAGATTCATCTAATAATTTTTTTGCGTTATTACCAAAAATTTTATAAACAGATTCACATTTAATAACAGGTAATTTATTTAGATTTGATTTTTCAGACATTTGATTAAATTATTATGCTTTAAAAATTAAAGAAAATCCCCCCTAAATAAAAAAAAGGGGGGGATTTAAATTATAAGTTTTGAATGATAACTACTTCAACCACTCATCAACTGCAGCTCTATTATTAGAAATAAATGCAGATGCGGCATCAGCATGAGTCATGCCCAAGTTATCAACATTGTTAGCCATTTCACCGATTTGACCGGCAGTAGCTTCCATTTTAGTTAAGAACTTGTATGCGCTTGGGTGAGTAAGAGGGAACTTAATATTAGCTGCCTTCTTTAACCAACCAACTGGTGAACCACAACCTGTAGTTTCAACAGAACCACCGTCTTCAATTCTACAGCCTTGAGTAAATGTAGGGAATTTAATAAATGTAAATCCTTCAGCGTCAGTAAAGTTTGGTGTCCAGTTAAAGATAACTGTTCCACGGCCTTCTTTTTTAGCCGCAGCAAGTTCAGCCCAAAGAGCATCAGCACTTCCAGCAAATTTAACAGTCCACTTATCTTCTAAGCCAAGACCTAAAAGTCTGTTTGGCATAACGTCACCGTGCCACTCTTGAGGTCCTTCTAACCAACGACCTTTTCCTTCTGAGTCAGCAGTAGCAAAATTTGCACTACAGTCTTTTAATGCTTCCCAAGCTGGAAGACCAGGACATAAGTCTTGCTCAATAACCCAGTTAGGTACACCCATATCTTCTAGAGTTGGGGCAGCATGACTACCGGCATCAATTAAGCCACCTTTATCCATTGCCTCATACATAGGCTTAGCCATAGTTGACTGCCATGTTTCATGAGCTAAATGAAGATCACCATTTCTGACAGCTTCATATCTTGAAGCAGATTCAGCTGGAACTAGCTCAACATTATAACCTAATTCTTCGTATACTTGACCAATAACATTAGCCATTACGATTTGACTTGACCAGTTTAAAACTGGAATTCTAATTGGATCTGAGCTAGCGGCTTTCGCAATATTAGCAAAACTTGATAATGCGATAACAACTGCTGAGATTAAACCAACAATATTATTTCTTATTTTCATATAGTCCTCCTCATTAATTATTTGATATAAAAATATCAAAAGTTTAAAGTGATTTAAATCAATAAAGATATTAAATTCACTTTATTATTCCTTAATTTATTATATATCTGAAAGGCATGCAGTATAAAGCTAAAAGTTTCATATTTCGGAACAGCAAAATATTCATAAAATTAGAATTTATATGAAAACCATTGAAAAAGCTCAATTATTAATTGATTTAAAGTCACTTCAATTTAATTATAGAAAAATTAATCAAGTTACAAACACCTCAGCTCTTATAGGAGTAGTTAAAGGCGATAGCTATGGGCATGGAATGATAAAGTGCTCTGGAACTCTAATAAAATCAGGATGCAAAGATTTTTATGTTGCCAATATCGAAGACGCTCTCAAATTAAGAAATATATATAAAACAATAAGGATTTATTTTCTCTCAGGACCTATTAATGACGATGAAGTGAGAATTTTAGATAATCATAAAATCATTCCTATCATTAATAACCCAGCTCAATTAGAACTTATTTTAAAATACAGTTTATTAAAAGATAAGAAAATAAGTGCAATTATACATTTAGATACAGGAATGAATAGAATGGGTTTTAAACTTAATAATTTTTCTTATCTAAATGAAAAGTTAAAAATGATTAATGTCTTGTTCTTAATGAGCCATTTCACTTCAGCTGATGAAAAAAATAAAAAAATTTGTAATAACCAATTAAAACAATTAAAAAGCTTAAATAAGAATTTTAATTATAAATTAAGTATTTCTAATTCATCAGGTTGCTTCTTGAACTCAAACTATCACTTAGATTATGTTAGGCCGGGTAAAAGCTTGTACGGAATGAATCCTTTTAAAAAAGAATCATTTGGACTTAAACAAGTAGCATCCTTGTACGCACCTATTATTCAAATCTCATCTATTAATAGAAATGAAACTGTAGGTTATGGAAGAACATATACTGCTCAGAAAAAAACTAAGACCGCTACTATTAATTTTGGTTATGCGAATGGTTATATGAGGTCAGCAAGTAATCGAGCGGTTACGTATATAAATAATATTCCTGCAAAAGTTCTTGGAAGAATTTCTATGGATTTAATTACGATTGATGTTTCAGACATTCCTGATCGATTCTTACATTTAGGGTATCCTGTTGAAATTTTAGGTAAGAATGCAACTTACGAAAAAGTTTCTGAATCTTTAGAAACGCATGAATTGGAGACTTTAATTTCAATTGGTCTTGGGACTCAAAAAAAATATTTATCTTAAAAGAAAAAAATATAACGTAAAAATAATGAATCTTATTGAAAGATTGGACCAAGGTCCTGTTATATGTGCAGAAGGCTATTTATTTGCTATGGAGAGAAGAGGCTATCTTTCGGCAGGAGCTTATGTACCGGAGGTTGTTTTAGAACATCCTGAAGTAGTAACTCAGCTGCATCGTGAATTTATTAGATCTGGTTCTGATGTTGTGGAAGCCTTCACTTATTATGGGCATCGTGAAAAATTAAAACTCATTGGAAAAGAGCATCTTTTAGAGTCTCTTCAGACTAATGCTTTAAAAATAGCTAAAGCTGCAGCTGATGAATTTCCAGAGTTAAATTTAATGGTTGCTGGCAATGTTGCTAATACAAACATATATGACACTGCAGATAAGCAATCCCATATTGATTGTCAAAAAATGTTTGAAGAACAAATTGGTTGGGCTAAAGATGCTGGAGTAGATTTTGTAATAGCGGAAACAATTTCTTGGACGGGTGAAGCTAAAATTGCTCTTAAAGCAATTAAAGATGCAGGAATGATTGCCGTTGTAAACTTAGCTGTTCCTGCAGGAGATAAAACAAGGGACGGGCATTCAGTTGGTGAATCTTGTAAAATACTAGAGGATCATGGAGCAGATGTAGTTGGCTTAAATTGTTATCGTGGTCCTACAATGATGAAAAAACTATTGCCTGAGATTAAAAAAAGTGTCTCTTGTCATGTTGCTGCTCTTCCTGTTCCCTTTAGAACAAATGAAGAGTATCCGACTTTCATGTACATTAAAGATAAAGGTTGTGATTGTATTGATGGCAATGTTTCTCATATTGCCCTTGATGGCCTGACTTGTACAAGATTTGAAATGGGTAATTTTGCAAAAGATTGTGCTGAAATGAATGTAAACTTTATCGGCATTTGCTGTGGAGCAGACCCTCATCATGTAAGAGAAATGGCAGTTAGTTTAGGTAGAAAGCCAATCGCCTATCAATATTATCCAGATATGGATAAACACTTTGCTTATGGTAAGGACAAGCAACTAAAAGAAATTAATGATGCTAAACACTTAAAATTGTAAAAGAATTAAGAATTATTTCAAAAAAAAAAGCCATACTCTGACTTTAAAGAACAGAGTATGGCTATAAAATTTAAATATTAAAAAAAATTAAACTTTTTTTAATTTCTCAGCTTTGCTTTTTCCTCTGTCTTCAACGATTTCAAATTCAACCTTATCTCCTTCGTCGAGACGATCAATTCCTGCTTCTTGAAGAGCTGTGATGTGAACGAAAATATCCTGATCGCTACCTTCTGGTGCGATAAATCCAAATCCTTTTTGTGGGTTAAACCACTTTACTGTTCCTGTAGTCATGTTAGTACCTTTCTGTATTATATATTTTTATATAATGTTTGTTTTTAGTTAGTTATTCGATAAAAGAAATTAAACTTTTTTTAATTTCTCAGCTTTGCTTTTTCCTCTGTCTTCAACGATTTCAAATTCAACCTTATCTCCTTCGTCGAGACGATCAATTCCTGCTTCTTGAAGAGCTGTGATGTGAACGAAAATATCCTGATCGCTACCTTCTGGTGCGATAAATCCAAATCCTTTTTGTGGGTTAAACCACTTTACTGTTCCTGTAGTCATGTTAGTACCTTTCTGTATTATATATTTTTATATAATGTTTGTTTTTAGTTAAGAGCCATACACTGAATTTTATAAGCAGAGTATTTCTCAAGAATAATTATTTAATCTAAAGACGATCATCTACGATAAACCGGACCTGCGATAAAATAAATTGTTCGAGGGAATAAATTAGATCTTTTTTAAGTTCTCCGCTTTATTTTTTCCTCTATCTTCAACAATTTCAAATTCAACCTTATCTCCTTCGTCAAGATGGTCTAATCCGGCTTGTTGAACAGCTGTGATGTGAACGAAGATGTCTTGATCGCTACCTTCTGGTGCGATAAATCCAAATCCTTTTTTTGGGTTAAACCATTTCACTGTTCCTGTAGTCATTTCGTAACCTTTCTTATTAGTAAAAATAAAGATTAATAAATCTAATATCTGCAAACAATGTTTTTTTGGAAACTAAGTAATGAATATTCAATAAATTAACCTTAAGTACGTTATTATTAATATAGATTTCTTTCTAAAAAACAAATGGTATTTATACATATGGCTAGCTCACTAATTGTATTTCCAGAACACCATAATGGAGTATTTAGTAGGTCATATTTAGGAAAAATAGCAAAAAAACAGGCTTTTTTTAAGATATATCAAAAGAATAAGACAAAAATATTCAATAGGAACATAAATAAATACCATCAAATAGTATTGAAAAAAGCTTCTGAACTAAAATTAACGCCTAAATTACTCTATTCGAGTGAAAATATAACTATTCAAGAATTTATTGAAAATAAAAGTTTAGTAAAAAAACAATTTTTTAAAGCTCCCTATCTTCAAAGTTTTAAAAAAAAAATAAAGATATTTCACAAAATAGAAAAAACCGGAATACCTACATTATATAGTCAGATAATTAATTATAAAAAAACATTAAAGAAAAATAATTTTCTTAAAATAATATTAAAACATGCAGAAGATATCAATAGATACATCAATTTATATAAACAGGAAAATCTATGTCATGGAGATCTTCATTTTAAGAATATGATTCTTAGAAAGAAAAGCATTTATTTCATTGATCTAGATTATATTTGTGTTTCTTCAAAAGGTTATGATATTGCCATTTTAGCATATCAAGAAAAGCTATCATTAAAAAAAATTAAAGAATTATCATTTCATTTAGAAATAGATATTCATGAAATAAACCACTATAAGCCCATTTGTCTACTATTAGATTATCTATGGCAAGAAGTTCAAATAGAATTAAAGATAATTAAAAAAAATACTATTCAAAAAAAAATAATTAAGAACTTCCTAAAAAGTATTTCTTAAACTCGCTATTTTTTTTTAAGTCAGAAAAATTAAAAATTTTATTTTTTAAAACAGAACCATTAGAGATAAAAATAATACCATCAATGATATCAACCAGCTCATCTAAAAAATGACTACTAATAATAGTAATTTGTGATTTATTAAAAATATGCATTTTTATAAGTTGAGCAAAAAGATCTTTTCTTAAGCCGGGGTCCAGAGCATTAAAAGGTTCGTCTAATAGTAGTAAATTTTGATTTCTAAGCCAACATCTTGCCAAAGAAACTCTCTGCTGTTCACCTCCTGAAAGATCAGATACAATTTTAAACATATCCATTTTTAAAGAAAGTTTATTCATTACTTTTTTAACTTTATTCTTATTAAAATCAGAAGTGCCCATCGAAGAATCAATACCTAAAATAATATTTTCAAAAATAGTTAAATGATCAAAATTATTATAATTTTGAAAAAGACAAGATATGGGTCTCTCAGAAGGAGATAAGTTTAGTAAATTTTTTTTTTTTAAAAAAATTGATCCTGAATTCACTTTTAAAAAGCCACCAATTAAGTTAATCAGAGTAGATTTTCCACTACCGCTCTCTCCTACTAAAGCGTAAATTCCACTTTTAGGAATACTGAAGGTATATTCAGCTGAAAAGTCATTAGTAGTAAAAGATAATTTATTTAATTCCAACATTTTTATAAAGTACTCTATTGATCGAATATAAGAAGAAAACAATAAAAATCACAAAGACAGCAAGAAGAAAAAAGGCGTCATCATAACGATAGCTTGAATATAATTGAGAGATCAAATAAGGAACTGTTTTAAAACTATTAGAATTAAAAAGAGTAATAGAAGTTAGATCACCCATACTTAAAACAAAACAAGATGAGCATATGATCAGTAAATCTTTTTTGAATTTTAAAAAATCTATTTTAATAAGTCTTACTAAGGGTGATATTTTAAATTGAATAATTTTTAACCTTTCATGCCTGTTATTTTCCATGAATTTAGGAAGTAAGAATAAAAAAATTAAGGGCGTTAAAAGAAAAGAATTAACAAAAGAAACAATTAAAAAATTAGGTAAAATAAAATTTAGATTAGAATTTATAAGAAACAAAATAGCACTCAATGTAATTGCAGGAATAAAGCTAATAATAAAAATTGTAAAGATAATAAAATTACTTAGCTGAGATTTTTTTTCATATAATCCTCTAGTAATAAATAAAGAGGAAAGACCAATTAAAAGAGAAATGAAAAGTGAAGAAATGGCAATGAGAAAGCTGTACATAAATGCAGTTAATGAACTCAGTGAAAATAAAAGATCTAAATTAAAATTAAATAATCCTTTTAAGATAACAAGACATGGGGTAAAAAAATAAAAACAAAATATAATTAAAATTATACCACTTAATAAGTTAGGTTTATAAATTCTATAAATTTCTGATTGTTTCAGGGTTAGAAGTTCGAAGTTATTTCTTAACTTTAAGATTGGGATTAAAATTACAATAATGAGTCCACTTTGGATAAATCCATAAACAACAGCATCTAAGATATTAGCCTCAAAAGAGATTTTTTGATAAATCGCAAGTTCAATAGTTGTCAATAAAGGTGAGTTAGCAAAAATATAAATTATTGTAAAATTACTGATACAAAATATTAAAATCATTGATACTAATATAATGAAATTGTTTAAAATAATGGGTCTTAGATATTTTGTTAAAGCTAAATAAAAATTGATTTTATTTGCCGTTAACAGCTTTAAATAATTTTCAGGTATATTAATCAATTTTCTATAAAAATAATTAGCCGATAACGCGATATTGAAGAAACTAGTCACATAAATAATACCTACTAGTCCAAAAAAGCTATAAGAAAAATCCATGTTAAATGATTGAAATATTTTTTGCATTAGGCCATTTGAACCATGAATAAAGATAACTCCATATGAAATAAAAAGAACTGGGGCAATAAAAAAAAAATTTAATGCTGTGGTAATGTACTGACTTTTAATACTAGAAAGATACAAACAAAGACTTAGGATAAAACCAAAAGTAATTGATATTGAAGTACTTAGAATTGCTTGAAAAAAAGTAAATTTTATTGATTGTTTAAAAAAATTATCATAACTAACTGATAAATCTTCTAGATTATAGAAGAAAAATAATACGGAAGTTCCAATAGTAATTAAAATTAAAATATAGAAATAAAAAGGGAGTTTAATCAAGAAACTCCCTTCTAGATTCTGATTAATTTTACTCAATACTTGAGGACCAATAATTGATCCATAAAGCTTTATCTTCAGTAGACCCGTATACTCTATCTAAAGAATTTGGAACTGGTGCATATTTGTAGAAGTCACTGTCCCCTTCCACTCCATCAATGATAGGGTACATCCAGTTACCATAAGGAATATGATCTTGGAATCCTTTTGTAATAGCAAATTTTACAAATTGTTCTGCTAATTTTTTATTTGGAGCATTTTTCAATACGCCTAATACTTCTATTTGTTCTGCGTGACCCTCTTCAAATAAAATTGCTTTATAATTTTCATCCGATTCAGCGATTGCATGATAGGCTGGTGAAGTACTGTAACTTAAAACAACATCACCCTCTCCTTCTAAAAACAAACCGTAACCATCAGACCAACTTTTAGAAGTAATAACAATTTGATCTTGAAGACTTGTCCATAAATCTTTGGAGTTATCTCCTTTTAATTGATAAATCCATTTAGCTAATCCTAAACCTGGTGTAGATGTTCTTGGATCCATAATGATAATTCTTATATCATCGCGTGCAGCTAGTTCGTCAAAGCTTTTGGGAGGGTTAGTTAACTTTGAAGTATCATAAATAAAACTAAAGTACCCGTAGTCAAAAGGTACGAATATTTTATCACTCCAATCAATATTTAAAGAATTTAATGAATCTTTAGATAAAGAATGATTTGAGAATAGCTTTGTGTCTTTAGCTTCAGACATTAACGAATCATCAATTCCTAAGAGAATATCAAAACCCTCTTTATTATTTGTGAGCTTTACTCTAGAAAGAAGCGCTCCAGATGAATCTGCAGTTGACCAATTAATTTCACAATTACAAATTTCTTCAAAAGATTTTTCAATACTGGGGCCAGGACCCCACTCCGAAGTAAAAGAGTCATATGTTAGAATATTTAGCTGTTCTTTAGCCATTACCGAAGTAGGTAAAATAAATACAATTAATAGTGTGAGTAGTCTCATAGTAAATTCCTTTCAATTAAAGGAACCTTAAACGCTTGAGTAGGTGATATACACTTCCTACGCCGGCATTATCCGGTTCAGGTTCTAGGGTTAAGTAAGATACTCTCTCAGCCTTTCAGCACCCCTGTTAATATAATTATAACTTATTTATTTTTAAAATCAATTATCTTTACTAATGGGCATGTAAATAGTAAAAATTATTTTAATCATGATAGAAATCAACAATTTTATTGGTGGAAAAAATATACCAAGTGAGACTAAAAATTTTATAAAATTGTATAAACCTACTACTGGAGAAGAATACGCTAAAGTTCCGGTAAGCACAGAAGTTGAATTTAATAAAACTATTCAATCAATGAAATTAGCTCAACTAGAATGGGCTGAAACTTCTCTAACAAAAAGATCTTCTATACTTTTTAAGTTTAAATATTTAATTGAAAAAAACTTTGATGAATTAGCAACTATTATTTCTAATGAACATGGCAAAGTATTTTCTGATGCAAAAGGATCCCTTCAAAGAGGTCTTGAAGTA
>Ga0209384_1001490_pt1 | contig 12148 bp, 11 predicted proteins | sample CoawatmetaG05DNA_FD_187511 | JGI IMG/M metagenome (GOLD analysis project Ga0209384, IMG submission 187511) | Marine microbial communities from the West Antarctic Peninsula - Coastal water metaG058-DNA (SPAdes) (version 2) | ecosystem: Environmental > Aquatic > Marine > Coastal ... | reverse complement strand
GCTATAAGTTTAGCGTTGAGTGTGTTGAGGAGCTTGTTAAGAAATTTCCAAAACAAATAGTTGGAGTGAAAGATAGCTCTTATAATTTATATGAAAATTTAAAGATTGATAATTTTGCTGTTATGCCAGGATCTGAACTAAAACTCTTAAAGGGTCTTGAGCTTGGATGTGATGGTATTATTACAGCAACATGCAATGTAACTGCTAATTTATCCAGGAAAGTTTATGATAATTTTCATGAAAAAAAACAGCAAACAGCAAATGAAGCTCTATGTAAGGTTAGAGGCACATTTGATCAATACAATCTAATATCAGGGTTACATTCGTTTATGTCAGATCAAGACGACAGTTACAAAAATGTTATACCACCCGTCAAACTTTTAAACGAAAAAGATAAAAAACAACTACTCGAAGATCTTAGTAAGCTTAATTTTACATCAGGATCGCTTAAGGTAGCTTAAATATAGCTATCAAATTTTTTCAACAATATTTTGAAACAAGAGACTATATTTATCAGTAATTAATTGATAAATCTAATTTTCTTAAAGTATGAAAAAAATAAAAAAAAATCCTGTTAAAAAAAAACCTTTGGCAAAAAAAAAGGTTAAAAAAATTATAAATAAAAAACAAAAAAAAATTTTAAAAGTAAAAAAAAATATTAATAACCAAAAAAAGATAAACAAAAATATAAAATCAAATAAGAAAAAACAAAAAATTAACACTAAAAAAAAAGTAACCTTAATATCAAAGTTAGTTACACTTCAACATTCTTTAAAACCAGAATTTAATTTTAAAATTAATTTTAGTTTAGAAAAATATATTCAAGCATTTTTTGATAGTATTGCTAACAGAATACTTGAATACAAAATACTAAAAGCTGAAGAAAAAAGAAAAAGAAAACTTGAGAAAATTGAAAAAATAGAGAAAGAAAAATTACGAATTCAAAAAAAAAAAGTAAAAGAAGAAGAAGAGCGAACTAAACTCAAAGAGAAAGCATTAAAAGAAGAAGTTAAACTTGAAAAAGAAAGAGCAAGAGACATAAAATTATTTTTACGTAAAGAGCAAGCATTACTTAGAATTGAACATGCTGAAAGACAAAAACAATTTCTAAAACAATTACAATTAGAAAAACAAATAGAAAAATTTAGAATAAGAGAGATTAAAGAATTAGAAAAACTTGAAAAAATCTCATTAAAAGAAAAAAGAGATGATTATGCTGGTCTTCAAGCAAGAATAGAAAAATTAAAAGATAAATATAGGATTATACGAGATCAAAAAATTAGAGAACGAGTAGAGGCTCTAGGAGTAAAAATTCAAGGTGATGAGGATAGAGAAACTTTACTCCAAAAAGAGAAAGACTATAAAATTGCGAGGCAGAAAATTGAACTTTCTCTTGAAAGTTTTTATAGAAGTGCCAGCAGTTTAGTTTTTCAATTAAACAAACGACATATCACTAGACACATGTCTATTTTTAGATGTATTGACCAAAGATTTGAAACTGGTGAAATCTTCATTAAATGGGATGAGGCACCTGATGAAGAGTGGCTGTTGTTAATTTATATAAAAAATAATTCACCTGATGAAGGAATAGTTATTGAAGATAAGTCAGACCCTGAGAGGAATTCTTCTCATGAATTCAAATCAAATGAAATATTTAAAGCCTCTGATTTAATGGTCGACTCGTTAACGCAGTTAATTTCAAGAAAAAGAGCTAAAAAAGATTAAATTAGATACTATCTTCTTTAATTAATCTTTCAATTTCAGGTATCAGCTCACGACTTTTAAATGTGGGGTAAAATTTTAATGCATTCTCAATACTCTTAATTGCTTTTTCGTATTCTTGAAGTTTTATAAAAATTCTTGCTTGTCCTGATAAGGCCCCAAAGTGTCTAGGTTCTATATTCAAAACTTTATCAATATCATTTAATGAATTTGTAAACTGGCTCATTAAAAAATATACAGTTGCTCTTTTATTCCAAGCCTCAGACCATTTTGGATCATTCTGTAATATATTACTAAAAACTTTTAATGCATAATTATAATCACCATATTGCATCAGCTCTGTTCCAAACTCTAATTTTTCAGTTAATCTAAAATCATTGGGATGCTCACTCCAAATAGACCAAATTTTTTTTTCCAATAAAGCAGCACTTTTTGGATTATTAATAGTTTGAAGTTGGTCAAAAAGATTATTTAAGATATTTTTTTGAGAAGACTGTGCAGAAGAAATAAAACTGAATATAAATAAAAATAGAATAAAAATTTTCATATCTAAAATATATTTTATTAAGTATCTCTTCTCAACATTAAAAAATTATTTTAAGAGTTGTTTTTTATTTTTTAGAAATAAAAAGAAAGCAATAATCTCATAAAAAAATGAAAATAAAGTAAAGATTATAGGGGCTTTAAAAAAACTATAAAGAAACTTGTATTTAGGAATTTTTTTCCACACTAATAAAAAGGCTTCTGCTCCTCCAATTACTTTCTCACCATCTTTAATATGGAGTCTACGCAAAAGGTTCTTAGCATTCTTTTGAGTTTCTATTTCAGCAGATTTATTATTTGTGATATCTATCCATTCTATGTCTTCAATATTTTGTTTTTTATACAAATTTATTTCTGCACGACAAATTTTACACGAATCATTAAAATAAACTTTCACAATCTATTTTTTATCTTTCCAAGCTGTCATTCCACCAGTCATATTTTTCACATTTTTTATTCCCATTTCCTGCATAGTTTTTGTTGCAAGTGTACTTTGACCTCCAAGACCACAAAAAACTATATATTCTTTATCAGGATTTTTCTTAAACATTTCATTTTCTAAAGGACTACCATCAGCAAGATAAAACTCTAATAAGCCTCTTTCTAAATTTACAGCATTTCCAATAGTTTCTGTTTCAAAACTATTTTTATCTCTTACGTCTATAAATTGAACATTTGGGTCATTTAGTTTTTCTTTGACTTCATCAACCGAAATATTTTGTATCTCACTAGAAACGTTCATTAATTCATCAAATTTTTTCATTATATTGTCTTTTTTTTTAATTTATTCCTAAAATTATATAGAATCCGATAGATTGTATATGTGCGAAATACGACAATTGAAAAAATAATTATAACTATTACTTGTTATCTATGAGTGATTTTTTTACTAAAACAGATTTATCAAGAAAAGATGCAGAAAGTATTATTTCTGAAACATTAAATAATTGTGATGATGGTGAGCTTTACTTAGAAAATTCTAAAAGTGAATCTATTGTACTTGATGATGATAAAATAAAGAGTTCTAGTTATAGTTCTGATCTAGGATATGGCTTAAGAGCTGTAACAGGTGAAGTAGTAGCTTATTCTCATTCAAATGAAATTTCAAAAAAATCTTTAAAAGAATCCGCTAACAATCTAAGCTCAACATTAAAATCTCAAAAAGGTATCTACAATCATGAAATTCCAAAATCTAATGAAAAATTTTATAAAGATGTTAATCCGATAGAAGAAAAATCACTACAATCTAAATTAGATCTTTTAAAAGAAGTTAACAACTATACGAGAGCCAAAGGAGGAATGGTGCAACAAGTCACCGCTAGTTTTTCAGGTGAACATAAATCTATAGAAATTATAAGATCTGGGGGTGAAGTGTTAACAGATGTTAGACCTTTAATTCGTTTTAATGTTTCAGTCATGCTTGAGAAAGACGGAAAAAAAGAAACAGGAGTTTATGGAATTGGTGGAAGACAATCTTATGATAAATATCTTAAAGATGATAATTGGAAAAAAGTATGTGATGAGGCATTTAGAATTGCTTCAGTAAACCTTGAAAGTAAACCTGCACCAGCAGGAGAAATGAAGGTTGTTTTAGGATCAGGTTGGCCAGCAATACTCATCCATGAAGCTATAGGGCATGGTCTTGAAGGTGATTTTAATAGAAAAAAAACATCTGCTTTTCATAATTTAATGGGTCAAAGAGTTGCTAGTGAGGGTGTTACTATTGTTGATGATGGAACTCTTCATAATAGAAGAGGAAGTTTAACAATAGATGATGAAGGGACACCTACTGAAAAAACTGTTTTAATAGAAAATGGTATATTAAAAAATTTTATGCAAGATCGACTAAATGCTAGATTGATGAATACAAGATCCACGGGTAGTGGAAGACGAGAAAGCTACAAACATGTTGTTCTCCCAAGAATGAGAAATACCATGATGTTAAATGGAAAATATTCTCAAGAAGAAATGATTAAATCGGTTGATAAAGGAATATTTGCAGTAAGTTTTGGTGGTGGGCAAGTGGATATTACTTCAGGAAAATTTGTATTTAACTGTACAGAAGCTTATGAAATTATTAACGGTAAAATTGGATCACCTATTAAGGGAGCAACGTTAATTGGTGATGGTCCTTCAATTTTAAAAGAGGTTTCATTAGTTGGAAATAACATGATGCTTGACCCAGGTATTGGAACTTGTGGAAAAGCTGGGCAAGGTGTTCCAGTAGGTGTAGCGCAACCATCGATCTTAATTGATAAAATGACTGTTGGTGGAACTCAATTATAAATCATATGGTTAAAGATCAAGATTATTTAAAAAAGACAGCTTCTTTTTGCATAGATTTAGCAAAAAAACTTGGAGCAACAGATTCAACTGCTGCTGTGATGCACTCCATTTCAGAAACGGTAAATTTTAGAAATAAAAAATTAGATGAATCTGATAGATCAGATAGCTTAGGTGTTAGTCTTACAACATATATTGGTAAAAAAAAATCAAGTATTTCTTCTTCAAATCTTACAGAAGAAAATATCAAGACATTGGTAGAAAGATGTATTGAGACAACAAAAATTACTCCAGAAGATGAATATAATTCATTGCCAGATAAAGACTTACTGGCTAATAAAATTAATGATCTAAATTTATATGATGATGACCATATAGAGAATGATGAAAAAATTGAATATTTAAAAGAAGTAGAAGAGGCTGCATTTCAAAAAAAAGAAATTATTAATACAGAAACTGGATTTTCCGAGTCAAAATCAAATTTTATATTAGCAAGCAGTGATGGCTTTTTAAATGGTTATAAGTCTTCTTCTTTTTCAGCATCATGTGTTGCTGTAGCAAAAGATTCCAACAATCGAATGGAAAGAGATTATGAATTTACTAGCACTTGTCATCTAAATGATATGTTAAAACCTAGCCAAATTGGTGCAATAGCAGCAAAAAAAACATTACAAAAACTAGACCCAAGAAAAATAGCAAGTGAAAAAATTAGTATTGTCTTTGATAGAAGGATTTCAAAAGGAATGTTGAGTGTTTTTGCAAGCGCAATATCTGCTTCTTCTATTGCAAGAGGCACATCTTTTTTAAAAGATAAAATTAATGAAGAAATATTTACATCTTCAATAAATATTTTTGATAAACCTAATATAGTTAAAGGATTAGGTTCGAGATATTTTGATTCTGAAGGAGTGAAAACTGATGAATTAAAATTAGTAGATCAAGGTATCTTAAAACACTATTTAGTGGATACTTACAATGGGAAAAAGCTAAACCTTAAATCAAATGGCAGAAGTGGTGGAACAAGTAATTTATATTTTGAAAAAGGTTCTATTTCATACAAGGACTTATTAAAATTAAACCAAAGAACTTTATACATTACAGAAACTATCGGTCATGGAAGCAATTTAGTTACAGGGGATTATTCAGTTGGTGCCACAGGATTTATGGTTGAAAATGGAGTGTTTAAATATCCAGTAAGCGAGATAACTATTGCTGGAAATTTTAAAGACATATTCAAAAACATTACCTTAGCTGACGATCTTGAGTTTAAATATTCTACAAATGCTCCTACGATGTTAATAGAAGGTATGGTAGTTGCAGGTAAATGAAGGACTTTTGTATTATTGGTTCTGGCATTTCTGGTGCAACAATTGCAAACTCTCTTAGTAAAAAATATTCATTAGATGTTTATGATAAGGCAAGAGGGGTTGGGGGAAGATCATCTAATAAAAAGCTTAATAAGAATGAAAGCTTTGATCATGGTGTTCAGTATATTTCACCAAAAAGTATCCAGTTTAAAAGTTTTATAAAAAGTTTAATTTCAAAAAAAATTCTTAAAAAGTGGACTGGAAATCATATTTTTATTAATGATAATAAAAAAGAGGATAAGAGCCATATTAAAATAATTGGTAAAAAGGGGAATAATGCAATTAGTAAACATTTATTAAAAAATATTAACTGTAATTTTAGTAGTGAGGTTATTAAAGTTGATAATAGAAAAAAAATTTGGGAAATATCTTTTTCAGATGGATCGATAAAATTTTATAAATCTTTAATATTAACTTGTCCATTCCCTCAATTAAAAAAACTTTCAAAAAAATATATTAAACATTCATTTATAAATAAAAGAATTAAGATGGATGCAAATATAACTGTCATGATGACAACAAAAAAAAATAAACTTAATGTTAGTAGTTATTCTTTTAATGATAAAATTTTAGGCTGGGCTGGTAATGAAAATAGTAAAATGCGTTTTAAAAGTAAAAATGATCTTTGGACCCTACAAAGTACTTACTCATGGGCAAATAAAGAGATTAATAAAAATCGAGACAATAATAAATTGAACACACAAACTTTGATTGAGAAGTTTTTTAAGCTTACAGGTATAAAAAAAACTAAAGTCTTATTTTCATTAAATCATGGCTGGAAATATTCATCTAACTCAAAACCTTTAAGAATTAAAAGTTATTGGAATTCTTCTTTAAATCTTGGAGTTTGTGCGGATTGGTTTGTTGGACCTAGATTAGAATCAGGATGGATAAGCGCTCAAGATCTTTTTAATAAAATAAATAAATAATTTTATTCAAACTTTTTAACCTTATATTCCCAATTTCCTAATCTAGAATAAGTAACTTTTAAAATTAAAGAATTTTTTTTATTAAACCATATATCAAAATTAAGTCTTTTATCTTTTGGTAAAGACATGTCTTTTGAGGTTAATTTAAAATGATCTACCTCATAAGTTTTACCATAAAGTTCAATTTTTTCTTTACCGATAAACGTTACTACTTGTTCCTTGATACTACCTGATACTGGGCTAATTTGACTATCAGTTTGTAAAATTTTGTGGCTCCACCAGTTTCCAATTACGTTTTTTGTTGATGCCATACCACTATAGGAAGAACCTTGAATATCAAATTTATCTGTTTGTTCATTAAATTCTAAATCTACATATTTTTCTTTATCATTTTGAAGTGTTTTAGAATTAAAAGAAATCAATTTATCTTTAATATATTTTTCCTCTCCGTACCCTTCAATTTCAAAAATTGTTGCCCCAAATAACTTTACTGTAAACTTAATTTGATTTGTGACTGTTGTCTTATCTCCATCTTTTTTAAAAAAATAGTAATTATAGCCAATAACCTCACCATCTTTTAAAATCTCCATTTCAATTTTATTAAATTTATTATAATGCGCCATGTGGGCATTAGAGCTAAGTGAATATGTTAAAAAGAAAATTAGTATAAAAAATTTTTTCATAAAGTGTTAACAATAATAGACTTTAATTTTAAAAGAAGTAATTTATTAAAAAATGTTCTTGAAAATCAAAAATATTCCTAAAGTTTATTGGAGTTCTGAAAAACCATTAAATCTTAAACCAAAAATTTCAACTTTCTTTTTTTTGTGTCTTGGATTAACTTTATTTGGTTTAGGTGAGGGATTATTAATTGTCTCTTTTGCTGGAGCCTCACCTTGGTCTGTTCTTGCACAAGGTATTGCATTAAATGTTGATTTTTCTACTGGAATAATAACTATATTTGTAAGCATTGGTGTTTTACTGTTGTGGTTACCTTTAAAACAAAAACCTGGAATCGGAACAATCTTAAATGCAATAATTATTGGTTTGATGATTGATATCTGCATAAAATTTGTGCCAACACCTGAAAATTATATTTATCAAATATTTTTGGCCATTATAGCGGTACTCACAGTAGGGCTTGGTGGTGGCATTTACCTAGTGGCTAATTTAGGAGCTGGACCAAGAGATGGACTAATGGTTGGTTTACAAAAAAAAACAAATTTACCGATTGCTATTGTTAGAGCTTTTCTTGAAATTACAGTGATGTCTATCGGTTGGTATTTGGGTGGTACAGTAGGAGTTGGAACTTTATTATTTGCTTTTGGAATTGGACCAGCTGTTGCTCTTAGTTTATTTATTGTTGGAAAGTTTTTTAATTAAAGAGGTGTTGACGATTTTTCGTTCTTTTTTCTATCATTAGGATTAAGAATTGCTTTTCTCAATCTAAGAGATTTAGGGGTAATTTCTAATGCTTCATCAGTATTTAACATACTTAGCTGTTCTGCAATTGACATTTGTCTTACTGGAGTTAGCACAACGTTTTCGTCAGTTCCTTGAGTTCTCATGTTAGTTAACTGTTTACCCTTCATAACGTTAATAATCATATCACCAGCTTTTGGGGCTAATCCAACAATCATTCCTTCATAAACAGGATCATTATGAGTTACAAACATTTCACCTCTCGCCTGTAAGTTAAATATTGCAAATGCAACAGCTTTTCCGTTTGCCATTGAAATTAAAGCACCATTTTTTCTACCATCCATCTCACCTTCAAATTTTCCATAACCATGGAAGATTCTATTAATTACACCAGTACCTTTTGTTAAAGTTAAAAATCTACTTGTGTAACCCATCAAGCCTCTCGTTGGTGCGTGAAAGATTAATCTTTTTTTATCTTTTCCTGTATCTTTAAGGTCAAGTAATTTACCTTTTCTTCTATTCATTGAATCAATAATTTTTGATGAAAACTCTTCATCCACATCAACAGTAATTTCTTCAATAGGTTCCATTCTATTTCCACCTTCATCTTTTTGGTATAAAACTTTTGGAGGACTTACTGTCATTTCAAAACCTTCACGTCTCATTTGTGTTAATAAGATTTCAAGCATTAATTCACCTCGACCACTAATTACAAAAGCATCTACATTTGCATTTTGAGAAAAAGAAATTCCAACATTATTTTGTGCTTCAGTAACCAATCTATCTCTGATTTGAGTACTTGTTAATTTTTTACCTTCTGTTCCAGCTAATGGTGAACTATTTACACTTATAGTAATAGACATCGTTGGAGGATCTATTGGAGTTGCTGGAAGTGGATCATTTACTTCAAGATCACAAATTGTATCTGCCACGTTAGCTTTTTCTAAACCTGCAATTACAACAATGTCTCCTGCTTCACCAACTTCAATGGGTACTTTCTTTGTTCCTTCGTATCTAAAAATTTTAGTTAATCTACCTTCATCAACTTTCTCACCTTTAAGATTTATTGCTTTAATAGGTTGGTTAGCCTTTGCTGTTCCTTGAGATATTTTTCCAACCAAACTTCTACCTAAGAAACTATCTGCATATAATAAGGTAGATAGCATTGCGAAAGGTTTGGTCTTATCAAGATCTGCTGGCTTAACATGCTCTATAATTAAATCTAATAATGGGTGTAAATTTTCTCTTGGTCCATCCACTTCTTTGTCTGCCCATCCAGATCTTCCACTTGCGTACATAACTGGAAAGTCTAATTGTTCCTCGTTTGCATCTAAACTTACAAATAAATCAAATGTTTCATCTAAAACTTCATTAGCTCTTTGATCGGCTTTATCTAGTTTGTTAATTACAACAATTGGCTTTAACCCTTGCTTAAGAGCTTTTGCTAGTACAAATTTTGTTTGTGGCATTACACCTTCTGCAGAATCAATTAGTAATAGAGCACCATCGGCCATACTTAAAACACGCTCTACTTCAGCTGCAAAATCTCTGTGACCTGGTGTATCAATAATATTAACTCTCGTGTTTTGCCAATCAATAGAAGCAGGTTTAGCTAGAATAGTAATTCCTCTTTCTTTTTCCAACTCACCAGAGTCCATCAATCTTTCATCTACAACTTCATTTTCTCTAAATGAACCACTTTGCTTCATTAGATTATCAATCATGGTTGTCTTACCATGGTCAACGTGAGCTATAATTGTGATGTTTCGAATATTGTTACTCATAATTTGACGCTCTTATACATTAATTGAGTCATTTGAAAACTTAAAAAAACCCATTATTTTCTTATTAAAGCTATTTTAATAAAAAATTAGCTTCTTGTGATTATTAAAAAAACGTATAGATATCGCTATATAAATTAGACATATTAAAGGATTAAGAGCATATCTCCTTAAATTTTAAAAAATCTAAATACCTAAATGGAAAACTTTAAATTACTAAAAATAGAAGATTCGCTAAAGAATTCATTGGAAAAAATGAAGTTTACGAAACCAACACCAATTCAGGCTATGGCAATACCTGTTGCTTTAGAGGGAAAAGATATTTTAGGAACAGCACAAACAGGAACAGGAAAGACTTTAGCTTTTAGTGTTCCTTTAGTTAATAAATTAATATTAGATAAAAATGCATTTGCATTAGTTATGTGTCCAACTAGAGAACTTGCAACTCAAGTAATGGCTGCAATAAAGAGTATTATTAGCGATAAAATTAATATCAAAACTGCTTTGCTTATTGGTGGAGAGGCAATGCAAAAACAACTTAGACAACTGGGAAACAGATCAAGAATAATTGTTGGAACCCCTGGAAGAATTAATGATCACTTAAAAAGAAAAAGTTTAAATTTATCAGCTACTAAATATTTAGTGTTAGATGAAACTGATAGAATGCTGGATATGGGTTTTACCCCTCAAATAGAACTAATTTTAAAATTTGTTCCAAAAGATCATCAAACCTTATTATTTTCAGCAACATTACCTCAGAATATTGTTAGAATTTCTGAAAGATATCTAAATAAACCTCAAAGAATTTCAACAGGGTCAACATCAGTTCCTATTGCAAAAATTAAACAAGAAACCCTTCAGGTTTTTAAAGAAAATAAATACGATCAACTAGTAGACCAATTTATAGCAAGAAAAGGATCAATATTAGTTTTTGTTAAAACTAAAAGAGGTGCTGATAAAATGGTTAAGCGCCTTAAAGAAGAAGGTCATTCAGCTGATGCTATTCACGGAGATCTTCGTCAAAGTAAAAGAGATCGTGTAATTACTTCATTTAGAAAAGGCCTTAAGAGAATATTAATTGCAACAGATGTTGCTGCGAGAGGTTTAGATATTCCATTAATTCAGCACGTAATAAATTATGACCTTCCACAAGTGCCAGAAGATTATGTTCACAGAATTGGAAGAACTGCTAGAGCAGGAACAGAAGGTTCTGCTTTAACTTTTCTTACACCAGATGATAGATCGATGTGGAACGAAATTAGTAAATTAATTGATCCGAATTTTAAACCTGCACCACGTGGAGCAAGAGGAGATTCAAGAGGTGGCAAAAGAGGAAAAGCGCCATACAATAAAAAAAGAAAATTCAGAGACGAAAAAAAATCTAGTTATGGAAGATCTAGCTCATCATCAAGAGATGGAGAGAAAAAAAGCTTTGGCTATAAATCAAAATCATCTAGCTCATCATCAAGAGATGGAGAGAAAAAAAGTTTTGGTTATAAAGGAAAATCTAGTTTTGGAGATAAATCAAAACCATCTAGTTATGGAAGATCTAGCTCATCATCAAGAGATGGAGAGAAAAAAAGCTTTGGCTATAAATCAAAATCATCTAGCTCATCATCAAGAGATGGAGAGAAAAAAAGTTTTGGTTATAAAGGAAAATCTAGTTTTGGAGATAAATCAAAACCATCTAGTTATGGAAGATCTAGCTCATCATCAAGAGATGGAGAGAAAAAAAGTTTTGGTTATAAAGGAAAATCTAGTTTTACTAAAAAAGATGACTCGAAACCAACAGGCTTCACAAATAATCCTAAATATTTTGGAAAAAAAACATCTGAAAGCCCATCAACGAGTGGAGAAAAAAAAAGCTCTAGTTTTGATGGAAAGAAGAAGTTTAAAAGTAGAAGTGACAGACCCAAAAGCTTTACCTTCAAAAAACACAGTCAAAAAAGAGCTAAAGTCTAAGACTTTTTAGATTTCTCTTTTTTATTTTTTCTTTTTTCTTTTAGGCTTAATTTTGGCTTTTTAGCAGTGCTTGAATCTTTAAATGATTTTCCGCTGTATCTTTTTGACATATCTTAACCTTATAACAGCTTAACAAAAA
>Ga0209384_1001488_pt1 | contig 12160 bp, 10 predicted proteins | sample CoawatmetaG05DNA_FD_187511 | JGI IMG/M metagenome (GOLD analysis project Ga0209384, IMG submission 187511) | Marine microbial communities from the West Antarctic Peninsula - Coastal water metaG058-DNA (SPAdes) (version 2) | ecosystem: Environmental > Aquatic > Marine > Coastal ... | reverse complement strand
CATCAGCATCAGTTCCATCTAGAAGAATATCTCCTCTAACATCACCTTCATTAAAATCAGTCGCATCAAGAATAAGATTGTTGGTTGTTGTCCCAGCTGTAGCAGTCTCTTGAAGAATATCATCACCGGCATTTGAGGAACCAGAATCTGTTCCATCAAGAACCATGAATTCATTTATTCCGGTGCTTAGAGAGTCTTCTTGAACAATAACATCAAGCAAACTGCCCGGTTGCATCTCAAAGGCAGCAAGTGCCCTTCTAATTTGTATGGGTTGATCGCCAACAAACGAACTAATAGTCATTGGTTTGCTATTAAGAACCATAGCATTATCGACTTGTTGTGCAATCTTAACCTTACCAAAAACAGCAAATCCAGCTGGATGCACAGCTTTAATTAATTCATCTAGATAAGAATTAGCACCAGCACCTACTTGAAGTTCATATGAAAACTGTTGATAGAACAAGGAGTCTTGTAATCTGTTTAAGTCCTCTCCAAGTATGTTAGAAATATCACTTCCATAACCAAGAATACTATCTCTAGATGTATCAACAGAAGATGTTATTTTTGCAATGTCGTCATTAACAATAGTCCCTGAGAATCCACCAGATGCTGTAATAACAGTGGTTCCAGCAGAAAAATCTATTCCATCAACTTCATGAATAACACTACTGCCTGCATGTTTTGCAGAAGAGTTGAAACCATCTAAAGCAAGCACACCTGTCTCTGGAGCAATTTCTCCTAGTAATAACCCACCTTCTTCTAATTCAATATTTCCAAATGAAGCAATGCCATCAGCATTACTACTTTCATCTATTACCTCTGATCCAGCATTTAATCCGTTAGTATCTGTTCCGTCTAAAAGAATTTTACCAGTTGCATCAAAGTCACCGTCTAAAATTACTCCAAAGTTCTGACCATCATAAAAATCAAAAGTACTACTTTTACTAAATCCAGTGGTAAAATTTTCACCATCACTTTCAAGAATTATTATATCACCACTTGTTTCTTCAATAATAAATCCACCAGCATCTGTTCTACCCGAGGAAAATCCAGAACCAGATTCATTTATTGTCGTATCTGTTCCATCCAAAATTAAATGATTTACTGAAACAGCAAAATCTCTAAAAGGTCCAGCACTTTCCAAAACTATTTCTTCAGAATCATTGCTGAAAAGTATATCACAGGATGCATCTTCAAGTATAGGTGCATTCTTTTCTGTTAATATCTCAATTTTAAATTCTGTCCATATTGATTCTGGCGATATAACAAATATCTGACCAAGAGTTTGAATTACCGCCGTAGCACTAACAACATTTCCATCAGTATCTACTTTTGACTCTCCCGTGATTGTTTCTCCTATAGCAAAATCTATATTGTTACTTGAGATAAACTTCATATCAGCAGCGGGGTCTAATATGAGTGCTTTTGCTCCAGATGTCCCTCCAGTTATTTCTTCACCTTTAGCAAACGGACCATTTGTTGATGGACTTTCAAATGATAGGGAGATATTGTCATCAAGAATAATAGAATTACCATCAGCAAAGGTATCTATTATAATACTTGTTTGTGAAGTAACATCACTAACAGTTATATTGGATGGAAGTTTAAATGTAAGAGATGCCCCATCAGATAAACTCACTTGAGTATTTAAAGTAAATTCTTCTGTCGTTGTTACACTAGCAACAAGAGTGCCTACTGGAATTCCAGTTCCTTCAACTATCAATCCTGCTTGAATTGTGCCACTAGAAACTACTACCGTTATATTATAACTATTTACTGTTGAACCAGATACCACGGCTGTTGCAATGGTTCCAGTAATAATCATTTGTTCATCTATAATTCCAGAATTGTTATCAAGTGTAACATTTTGTGTTCCAGTTTTACCATCAATAATTGCAGTTGCATTTGCTTTGTGTGTCAGTGTTGGAACATAAACACCAAAAGTATCTTGCCACGATTGATCAGTTAAGTAATGACTTGTTGGAGATATTCTTGGGGGTTCAAACTCAGTTTCAGAAATTTTTCTGCCTTGTATGAAATCAACTTTACTTAACCAAGTTCTAGATGGTTGTCTGCCTCTTGGAAATTCCCTGATGAATTTTTTAGTTGTTTCTTCAGCATCTTCTCCAACTATAACTCCAGTTTCATCTTCAAGGGTAATCAAAGTTTTTGCAATAAATGAGTTTGGTTCTGTGCGAAGAATACCTTTAGTGTCATCCTCAAGTTCAATAAACGCATCACCAGTTAATTCTGTGGCATTTAAAAGAATAGGTTTGCCGTCTGTCTCATCAGCAATCCCTGTGTGTGGAAATCCTTCATCATAAAAACCATCATCAGTTCCACCGCCAGAAAGTGTAAAATAACTTTCTATAGAACCAATCGAATCTTCTAATCCTATTGGAAGAGCATCAGTGGTTTCAAGTGTGGTTCTTACCACATCTTCTAAAGTAGTTTCAAGAACTTGTGTATTAGTATCAAAACTTTTCACAATACCAGTATGTGTTGTTAAAGCTTCGCCAAGTGTAAAGGAACCCGACACATCTTTGAGAACAAAATTAGCTCTTGTGGTTATATCTGGCAATTCAGTTGTAGAATAATTTACTCCACCATCTGTTATTAATACTTCATCTATTCCACCGATATTAGTTGTGGCTGCATATATAAGAGCAGTTACTGGATCATCATAGATGCCCTCTGCCGCCAAGATTTTTGTTCCTCCCGTTTGAGGAATAGTAATAGTGGGAAGTTTTGTTAACCCGCTGCCATTGTTTGTAAGATGAATTCTTGTTATTTCACCCTTATCAATAGTTCTGTCTTCAAGAACCACTTGGTCAGCGTCAGTTGTATATGAGTCGGCCACAGGTATTAGTAAAAATTCACTTACAATATTGTGTCCCATATCAGTAGCAGTTGCATTGCCAGTTTCTAGTCTCAATATACCAGCAGCTTCTACAAATCTAATAGCAACATTATTTGATAAAGTAAGTTTAGAACTAACTGTTATATTGTTCTGTGAAGTTATGGCTGTAACTGTAACACCCTCGCCAATACCACCACCATAAACAACCATGTTTAAAGTTATAGTTCCAATATTATTGTCTAATATTAGTGTGGTAGAATTACTTACCGAACCATTTATAATAGCAGTTGCTTCATCTCGTAATCCAGATTCTAATTCAAAACTAAAAGTTTCTAAATGTTCTGTTGTGCCGTCTTCATATACAAGAAAATCACCAGCATCAGTTGAACTATCATCGGTTCCATCTAGAGTTATTGCACCATCAACAACAGAGACAAATCCGGTTGGAAGAGAAATATTCGACTCTGTGCTTGCAAATACAAGAGGATCACCAACCTTAAATCCAGCGCCGACGGTATCAACAATCACATCACTAACTGAACCAGTTTTAATAGTTGAAACTTCAGCGAGAGCAGAGCCATTGCCAAAATCACTATTAACAATTACTTCATCTTTTTCTGAATATAAAATGCCATCATTTGTAACTGTAACTTTGCTCAAAAGATTTAGAACTGTAAACTCTTGTACAACATTTCTGGTGGTGGATATTCCTTGTATTATTTCATCCACAATAAAATCACCAGCTTCAACTTCAATTATAAATTCTATTATGCTAACACTGCCTTGAATAAGGGTACTTGATTCTGCAACTGTAGCTGTGGCGCCTGATGTCAGTCCAGTTATTGTTTGTCCAACTAATTCATCTCCAACTGCTGAAGATATTCCAATGGTTCTGATAATTGAACTTTTATTCCAGTTACCATCGGAAGGCCGCATCATAAATTTTCTGGGATAAATAACTTCAGAATCTAAATTTAATAAAATTCTAATAAAAAGTTTAAAACTTTCACTGGTTCCCTTTAACCTGTAGAGTTCCCGAATATTCTTTATCAGATTTCTTTTATCAATACCATCAGCTAATTTTTTAGGTATAGCATTCATAAAAGAAACACTTAGTTGATCTAAAAAATCCCATAGTGTTCTATCAGTATCGGCATAGTCTAAAAGTTGTTGAATGTTTTGAACTGGATTGCCACGATATCTTGTTACTGTTCCTTCAGCTGTCGATGTTGAGCCGACAAGAGTTTCACCAGTAATAAACTGTTGTTGTGAAGTTACAAATACCCGATTATTTCTTTGATCGTCAATTAAGATTGTAGCAGTAGCACCAGAAGTGCTGCCGGTAATTATTTCTCCAACAGAAAATTTTCCTACCGAATCTTCATATACAATCTGATTACCATCTTCATCTAGAATATATTGAACATCAAAAGTTTCTTGAATAACATTATCAACTTGAGCATCCACAAGTAATTCAGCAGCTTCCAAATACTCATAATAGTATCGAATAAATTTAGAAAACTGTGGATTTTCATCTCTAACAAAATCCGGCAATTGTCCATCAACTAATGGAGAAATTTTCGTGTTTAGAAAAGATGTAGGTGGATTGTCAAATGGTGCCATTTTAGTATCCAGATACTGATGTTGTATAGGATGATGTTGCTAAATCACCTGTTGAGACCGAGTTAGGATCACCAACTGATAAAGTATCAATTGTAACATTGACAATAGTATTTACTAAATCTATTTCAAGCAGTTGATTTCTAACTGGTATAATATCTGAAGAATCTGGAATAGCTGTGACTCTAATTTCAGTTGAAGTAGCATTATCAACATTTGATACTGAAATTATATTAATAGATTTTAATGTTATAACTCCATTAGTATAATCAACAGCCCCAGCAGATAAATCTACATAAGTTTTAACTCCAGCAGAGATGAAAAATCTTCTTAAATTTCCATTTCCATCATCATCAAAAAACATTTCATTTATAGTATCGCCACTAACTTTAAATCCAGTAGATGCAACAACTCCGCCTGCATCAGCATTGTGTCTAGCATGGGGATTATAAAAACTGTTATTAAAGTTTAGAATATACCCACTTGCGTCTGCAATCGTGGGTGTAAAGAATGTTCCCATAACAACTCTGGTGATATTACTAATAATTGCTGAATTTGAATCATCAATCAATCCAGTTACTTGAGAATGTCTAAAAGCATTATTAAATGATTTTAAATTACTATTATTAAAACTTGTGAGAGAATTTGTAACAATGCTCTCCAAAGAATCTGATGTTTCTGAGGTAAGATTAGAATTAAATCTTGCAGACACATCTAGTATAAGAAATACTGTATCTGGGTCAACGATAACTGGTGTGATTGAAGCAACAGTAAATGGTGCAAGGTCTGTAACCAGTCTTATTTTTTGTGAAGCAGTTAAATTAGTTCCTCTTGTAGACCTAATTGATATGAAAACTTTTCCAAACTCTTGCACAGAACTAACACCCGTTACAGGGTTAAAAGAACCACTCTCACCACCCCAAATAGATACTGCTTGTGTATTTGGATAAAATCTTTTTACAAATACTTTATAATCTTCAGCAGTAACACATCGACCTTGTGATGCAAAATCTAGGGGTGCATTGAATTTTATCGAATCAACACTTTCTGGAAAAGTACCGCCATCTGCGGCCTCAACCAGAGAAACTTGAACATCCACTACCGTATCAATAGCCGTTGCATTTGTAAATGCTGATGCTGTATTTGCATCTTTTCTATTAGTCACCACATAAGTTAATATTACAATGTTACCATCTGAAAGTGATTTTCCTAAAACACCATCACCAAAATAAACTTCAAATAATCCATTTTCAACTTCTTGTAAAAAGAAATTTGCACTTGTTGCATTGACCTGTGAAATATCTGTTGTTTTTGTATAAGTTGTGGATGATGTATTGCTTGAAGAGGTTTGAACTGCAACTTTTAACGTAGTTGTATCTGCTCTATTATCAGTCAAAATAAATCTTTGATCAACATCACCTGAATCAACAATGTATTGTGTTGTGATAAATGTTCCCTCATATATGGGAATATTTAAAAACGGAATTGAAGTGCCTATATTTGCAGCAGTAAATTCAGTTACAGTAACAAACTGGTAAGAAACATCATCGACTAAAGTTGTAAATACTGTTCCAGCGGGAATTGATCCTGTAGCTTTAACAGAATCAAACAGAGTAACATCAATAACCGCTTTTGGCGCTCTTGCTGATATAGGTTCATATCCTAAAGTTTTTGCATGAGACACTACACTTGATCGAAGTGATGAACTATCAAGAAACATTTCATTTGCAAGCATGTTCATATTAAAACCAAGGTAATGAGTATTGTATGCTAAAACATCCAAAAGAACATTTATACCAGAGCCTTCAAAATTATAATCTGTGAACTCATCTTGAGCTTCAAGAAAAGTTTTTAGATTAGATTTGACATCATCAAAGTCAAATTCTGAAACTTTTAATCTTTTATCATTTGTTGCCATTATCGTAATCTCTCTAGAAACATATCTACCTCTACAAGTTCTGTGGGAGCGTTAATGATAAAAAATGTAATTGTCAACTCATAGATATTTCGGTCTAAATCTGGTCTTGCGCTAACATTCATTAGTCTGACTCTTGGTTCAAAATTAGATATAACATCTTCAACTCTTTTTGTTAACATTATAGCTACGAATGGAGTCATGTTTTCAAATAACATATCCCTCACACCAGAACCAATTTCTGGATGAAAGGGTTTTTCATATACATTAAGTAATACTAAATTTTTAACAGCACGTTTTATATTTGTAATATCAGTTAGTATATGCACATCACCACTAACAGGTTTTTTACCAAAGAAAAGATCAAGGTCACGATACTGCCGCACATTGCGTGATATATCATTCTGTGTCTCTGAGTCTGTAAATCCTTGTGGATTAGTACTGTGCATGATTACTCCTTCATTTATTTATAAGGGTAAATTTTATTCTATAATCTTAAATTCTTTCACAGGCCTATATTCATGATTGTCACTATGAACAATTTGAACCTCTGCTATCACCGCATCAATCTCCTCATGCCAGTAGTTTAAAAATTGATGCACTCTTGGATACTCTGGAACTATGTCTTTTGTTTGCCAAGTAAATTGTTGCAAGACATTATTATAATCTGGCAACCAATATAATACATTAAGTGTAACTAATTTTTTTATTATCATTGATATTACTCTTACAATGGAACAGCATATGTTTTTTCTATTTGTACAAACATTTCATCAAATATTGTAATCGTGTCAGTCTCCCTAGCCTCTACTTCCTCCTGTAATATTATTTCTATACCGTCTGCACCACCGGGGCGTTCGTCGGCTCCTCTCAAAATGCTGTTGATTTCTGTTTCAATAATGCTATTAACACCTCTAGCTCTCAAACTATAAGTGCGCTGGATACCACTCCCTAATTTTTCAATCGAACCACCGCCACCGCCAGCAAAAGATAAATTATTTTTATTAAAGACTCTTCCATCATCAAACCTAACCCGTACACTAATTGATTTAGAATCATTATTTACAAGTTTTTCAGTGCCACTTGCAAGTATATTATCTGGTTCTTCTTTATTTCTTTTTTTCACAAGAGCCGCAAGTCTGGTGAATGAATCTGTTACATTGTTATTAGAAATGGATACTCTATTTTGAAGGTTTTTTAATTTTGTTATTTTCTCATCAGAACTCAAAAGTGAAGTTTTTGGTGGCAGATTGGTGATCACGGCAGTTGCGTTTTTAATCTTTTGAACTGCTGGCACTGATGGACTCTTATCCTTTTGTAATTTTGCTTTAATTATTGCATCTTGTTTATCAAACTCTTTTCTTACTGCTTCTGAAACAGTTCCAATTTCAGAAGCAACATCTATTTTTGGTAAATTTGCTTTTACCGTAGAAGCAGCGGCGGTAATAGCACTTGCAAGTGTAAAGTTTGATGAGAATATTTGTGCTGATGGAGTTATAAGGTCAGCACCATCTTCATCTACCGGATCGCCAGCTGGCATACCAGCAGCACTTGCTAATAAAGTTGGTATACCATCTAGTCCGATTGCAAAATTAGGAATATTAAGATTAACAATATCAAAATCAGATAAACCTACAAACTCTTCTGTAATACCTCCTATCTCACCTACAACACTTGTTACCTGTCCTACAAGACCTCCTATAAGATTATCTGCAATACCTTCGGCATTAAGGCCTTGTGATACAAGACCAGCTGCCTGTCCTACAATACCTCCTGTAAGATTTTCTGCAATACCTGTTACTTGTCCTAGAATATCTCCTGTAGCAATATCTACAATATCTGCAACACCTCCTGTTACCTGTCCTATAAGTCCTCCTACAAGATTTTCTGCAACACCTGTTACCTGTCCTAGAATATCTCCTGTAGCACTATCTACAATACCTGTCACCTGATCTAAAATGCCTCCTGTAAGATCATCAAAAGTGCCAGATAAAGCTCCTGTTGCCTCGCTTATAATACCACCTAAATCAAATCCTGCCCCAGATAATACATCACCAAATTGAGATTCAATGTTTGCTAATGCAGACAAACTTGAAAGACTACCAGCGTCCAATGCTATCAAATTTTGTATTTCTGATATGAAACTAATATCTGCAATTGATGATAGTTCTGGAATTAATGCCGAGAAGTCTGCATCTAAAATGCCTAATGAACCTATCAATTCAGCTACTACAGTTTCAATAGGAGCCTCTAAAGCACCTTGAAGAAATGTTTTGATACTAGAAAGCTGATTTGCAAGTTCATTAAATCCTTCACTTGCTCCTAATAGGTTTGGTGTACTAGAATCAGCCATTAATTTCTCCTATGGGTCTTCGACATTATTGTTTCCTCTTAAAAAAAATCACTAAAGCTATCACCAACAAAAACTGTTGGTAATCCTTGTGCTACTGCCGTACATGTTGGATCAAATATACGTCCAACACCTCTTTTTTGAACAAAAACTGAATTAGAAGCACTTAGTATTGGAACGGCGTGAGGAGGACAAATGGGGCCGACGGGAAAAACATGAATCGTATTTGGATCACCATGTCTACTTACAAGTAGGCCTCCTGCGAAAACAGTAACATTATCGCCCGGTGTTCGGACCATGCCTGAACAGTGAGGAAAGTCTGCATCAGTAGCTCTTGTAATGGGTAAAATTGCCATTTAAATCTCCTTTAAGTTCCATTCTCACCACCAACATTATCATTATCTTCATATAATATTTTACTTCCAATATCTGTTCTATTTGTGTCAGATACACCAGCAATCACATCTCCATCTTCATGAAGAAGACGATTTGTTGCAGTAGAATCTGGTTCTTCTAAAACAAGAATCCTTTCAAGAGTAAAGGTTACATCAGCAACCTCTGAGGATGTTCCATTAAAAACAATAACATCAAAAGACCCTCTACCAAGTGCCCTATGATTTTCTTTACATTTAGAAACCCACAGACTAAATCTTTCTCCTATAACTTCGCTAAATGCGGTATGTATATCTCCAGTATGAGTATCACCATCATCATCCATAAAAGCTGAACGAAAAGTTAAGACACTTCGCACATTTAATGTCAATGGAATATTACTATAATCTGTAAAAGAAGAAGTTGTACCATCAAACAAAAGAAATTTATACTCACCAGCATCAAACTCAGACATTAGTTCAGATCAATTCTTGGTGCGTTAAAACTCATCGTACCCCCAGCATTACTTACCGAAGAAATACCAGTAGTAGATGTTCTACTTAAAACTATGGTTTCAGTATATGTGGTTTTAGCTGTTATATCATATGAGGTTCCCGCTTCTACAGTCAGGGCGCCAAACGCCGTCCTTAACAACATAGTATTTACCGCTTGTATATTCACATTAGTCCCTGCACCAATTCCAACAACACCTATTGTTGTTTTTAATGACATATTTTTCTTAGCTTCTATTATTACATCACCAGCGCCTGATGTCAGGGTAAGGTCTTTTATAGCAATCAAACCATACTCGCCACCAACGTACCTTTTGTCATTACCACCAATTGTAACATCAGAATCTCTTTCACCTTTGCCCGTGCCAACCCTACCCTTGACTGCGTTTGATATATCATAAGCGTAACTTCCTAAGATTTCTTCTTCTCTATTACCACCATTTTTAGAAACACTTATAGAAGTTGTAACTGGTTGACCATCTTCATCAACCGTAGTCTCAGTCTTAGTCGTAGTTCCAAATCCTTGTGCCCCAACTTTTGTTCGTTGGTTCTTATGAATCTTGGTATACATATCACCTTCAACTTCTAGAACATAATCTCCTTGAATGAGTTCATTCTTATTTCCCTTAACAGTCAAATTAAGATCGCCCTCTATGAGTATACTTTTATCTTTAATAATAATCTCATAGCAATCACCAACAACCTTTACAACCTTATCTCCTGTAGGATGTATCTCTGTGAATGAGCCAGATATATGTTGCTGCAATAATCTCTCACCACCCGGCGTATCATCTATTTCATGAATATGCCCACACTCACTTTCATGCACATGATTAAAAGGATATATGGTTGGAGTGTTTGATTTAGGGTCTGGCTCATCATAAGTTTTTCTTGCATCTTTTCCACTGCCTGGCTGAACGCCAGTTGAAAGATGAGGTTTCGTTGAAAGAGGAATTTCAGTTTGTTTCATTCCTCGTCTTTTAATAAGAGCGGGATGTGTTTCACCAATAGAACCACGAATTAATCTATTCGTGTCTGGTTCATTTAATGTTTTGGGGTATACTACTTGTGGATCATAAAATCCAAGCTCTGGGTTAGCTTCTTCAGAAGGCATACCGGGAATTGAACCCAATATCATTGGTTGCTGCATTGTTCCGGCATCTAAGAAGAATCCAATGACATGAGTTCCCTCAACTAGAAATGATGGTGTGTTTCCCATTCCAGCCATAGAGGGAGTGTCCGTTGGAGCCATAACTTGTGCCCACGGTAGGTCTTCTGTTGGAAGAGCTGCTTTATCATCTGTGTGTAAACCAATACACCTGACACGGACTCTTCCTGCTTTCTGAGGGTCTTCTCTGTCTTCGACAACCCCAGCAAACCATTGGAAACCATCCATGCCCATAAAATCTTGTGTCATTATAATCCTCACATATATGTGTATTTATTTATAAGGATTAATGTAGGTCAGGATCACGTCCTAATCTAGCTGGCAGGTTATATTTTTCTATTCTTACTACTTTGCCCTGCTCATTTAAAATCTCCATCACTGTGATCGCATCATTGTAAGACAAACCTTCTTCCAAGATTTGCTCTTCGATTACTCGATATTTAATCATGGTTTTATATTTAGGTAATAACTTCATCCAATGTGATAAAATCAGTTTTGCCCCGAGACGATTCTACTTCAAGGTAAAGAGAATTGATATCCTTTTCCTTCACCCTTCGATAGTCCTTACCCTTCTTCGACCAATAGCAGAACCTTTCATTCTCAAACTTTATACTTTCATATTTGTCAGAAAAGATTGCAACTATCTTAGCTGTATACATCTCATTACAATAGTCTTTAAACTTTACAGTTTCACCAATCACAACACATACTCCTTACACATCAACAATTTTAAAGTTCATACTAATAACAATTCTAAATCCGTCACTACAGTTCTTTGTCACAAAATGTTCCATCGTACTGTCGAACAATAAAAATCCAGCATCCTTTGCTTTGATAACTTTATTTGCAACAATATATGGATTTGGTTTATAACGAAAAACAAAATCACCACTATCCTCTGGGACTTGAACCCAGAATGCCGCACTCACATGTGGACCTCTTGCATAGTTATCATGACTTTCATGACTGTGTAGATTTGTACTTTCACCTTTGTTATGCACCACAGCCCAGAACGCTTCGTTTGGATCATTCTCCCAATACAGTTCAATGTTTTTATCATTAACACCGTATTGTTCATAGACTTGTTGTTTCCATTCTGACTGTAATGACAACACCAACTGTTTGATTTCATCATTATAGTCAATACGGATATCTTCATTACGAATGCTGGACTCATCTTTATCCATGTTGTTACCGGCAAGATAGTTCCGTAGAACCATCTCACCAATAGACTTTCTGTCTATATTCAGTAACTCACCAGCAATGTAATTAAGAGAGTAGAGTGTTTCAGTCGTTGTTCGATGAACCATACTTAAACTCCGTATCTGCTGCAAGGTCCAACTGATGCATGATATCCTCAGTA
>Ga0209384_1001477_pt1 | contig 12198 bp, 11 predicted proteins | sample CoawatmetaG05DNA_FD_187511 | JGI IMG/M metagenome (GOLD analysis project Ga0209384, IMG submission 187511) | Marine microbial communities from the West Antarctic Peninsula - Coastal water metaG058-DNA (SPAdes) (version 2) | ecosystem: Environmental > Aquatic > Marine > Coastal ... | reverse complement strand
GGATTTGATAGTTCAACAACATGAATACTATTATAAGTACCAACCCGGTCTGAATATTTATTTGGATTTATTCTATCAATTTTTGATGAATGTAAAAATTTTTCATTTTTTAAAAATGAAATGTGTTGATTAACTGAATAACTTCTCCAACAATATTTACAAGATTTTTTTGAATATTTTTGTAAAACTGTTAATTCATAACGGATTGATTTCTCATCTATCCAATCCATATGGTCTAATAATATATTAATATCAAATAAATCATCTGGAACATTATCCTGATTTAAATCACATAAATTTTTTGTATAAATATGAACTTTATTTAAATTTTGTTTTACAATATCATAAAATTCTTTTTTTAAATATCTTGGACAACAATCTTTTGAAAATCTCCCGTAAAGATAACCATAATAAAAATAATTATCATTTATTATATCAGTATTCTCAATCCAATATTTAAATAATTCATTTACAAAATTATTATTTTTATAAAGATTATATTGTTCAATAGGAACTCCAATAAAATGTATTATGCATTTATCAAATTTATTAAAAAAATAATTAATATAACTTATTTTTTTCTCATATTTTTTATATATTTGTTTTTGATTTTCTATACCTGGATTATTATATATTTCAACAAATAAATCATTTATTTTAAATATATAAAATAATATATTTAAAATAAAAACTAAATATTTAACTGACCCGGAATATATAAATTTTTTCATAATTTTCTTATTATTTCCCCACCATTTTCTAGCTCCAGGTGACATATATTTTTTGATATGAACCCAATTATTTAAAAATAACTCATAATTATTATTACCAATTATTTCAAAGCAATCTTCATGATTTAATGCTTTTATACAAGACATTTTCATTTCAAGCAAATAATTTTGATGTTTATTTAAATCAAATGTATAAATTGATTTTGGACCTTCAATTAAATAATCTAAAACATTATCACCCCCTGTTGTTATCATACAAATGTTTTTATTTTTTAAAGAACCATATATCTTAATATCATTTCGGGGGTCTTCCCAACTTAAATTATAAATGTAATTATTTTTTATAATATTATCAATATTATATACAATTTTTTGTTTAATATAATATGTAATCATTAATAATGAAATAATTACTAATGAAATAATAATATAATTATTATTATCTAAAATATAAATTAATTTATTTATTAAGATATCTATCATTTTTGTTATTTTATATATTTTTATATAATTATTTCTTTAATTAGTAATTTATTATAAATTAGACTCAACTGATATTTATTATATATTTTTTATATTTTTTTATTTTTTTATATTTTTCATATTTTTTTATATTTTTATATTTTTTTATATATTTAATATATTTAATATATAAATGTCAAATTGTTTTTATTGTGGTTCTCAAAATACAAATAAAACAACTTGTCCAAATAATCCCAATATATCTATTAATAAAATGAATTTTGTAAAACACTTACGCTCCAACAAAAAATTAAACACAACTTTGATTGACAGTTTAACTGATAGTAAAATTTTAATTATAGACCCAAATAATAATAATTATAATAATAATAATTATAATAATAATTATAATATACCAAATAATAATAATAATAATAATAATAATTATAATAATTATAATAATAATAATAATAATAAATATAATATACCAAATAATTATAATAATTTGGAATCTGAAATTAATTTATTAGAAAATATGTTACAATCAAATAACACTCACCCAGCATATTTAAACCAAATCATGACAAATAGCGCAAGAGAAAATATGTTACAATTCAATAACAATAGCCCAGCATATTTAAACCAACTCATGAAAGAAAATATTATAGTTTATTTATTTGAACCAAAAATAGAGAAAAATGGTCATCCAACAATTAAAAAAGGGACGTCTAAACATGTATTTATAGGAAATTTGTATAGTATTCCTAATGTTTATAATATTACTAATACTGAAATAACAACAATAGATAGTATTAATTTTGATAATGTTAGACCAAATATATCATTATCTATTGAAAATATTAAAAATAACAAAAAGTATAATGATTTTTTAAAAGAAAAACAGATAGGTCAATATGCTTCTAAAAAATTGATTGGTCCTAATTTTTTTTATTCGAATATTATACCAAATACTTATCCTTTATTAATAAGTCAAATTTTTCCAGAAAAATTTCATTATACTCAATTAATAGCTAATTTTAAAAATTATATGGTAAACTTAAACCGAAATAAAATAAGTGAATTTTTTTTAGATTTGTCTTCAAATAATTATGATATGGGTATAACTATAATGGAAAATTTAAATAATGGAACTTTTAATGATTATTGTAAAGATGAATTTACTATACACAAAACACTTGAAAATGTAAATAATTATAAATGTAGTTTGGTGTGTGATAAAATTAAAGAATTAGAAGATTCTGGAATTATTCATAATGATTTAAATACAAAAAATATTATGTTTGATAATAAATTTAATCCAAAAATTATTGATTTTGGAAGAAGTTATCTTTCTGAAAAAATCAGTCATGAAAAAATCATTGAATTATTAAACGGAAGAAGAAAAATTTCTAAATTTGTTAATCAATTTGTGAAAATTTGTTTAAATAAAAAACTTAAGGCTACTAATATTCCAAATAACTCAGAAATAAATGAATATAATTATGGTAATGATGAATACTTTACAATTATATTATCATTTATCATTAATAAAAAAAATATTAGTGAGAAAACTAATAATATGATAATAAAAAATAAAAATCAAATTAAAAATATAATAGAAAAACAATATTATATTATTGATAAAATGATGATACTTCCTGGTTCATTCATACCTTATCTAAAAAAACATGAATTATCTGAGGGATTTACTCCGACTTGTCCAGAATAAAATCCACCAGATAATTAAATAAATAATTATATATACTCATGTTAATTATTGGTCTTCTAATCATTTAGAAGACTACTATTCCATATAACACAGCTTATTTATCCGGTTATCTATATAAATATTTAATATATTTATCTGTTCCAGGACGACTAATTCTTATATTATAGTTTTTATATTTATTATATTTATTATAATATCCTGTGTTCTTATTTTCAAGAATATTACATATAAATTCAGAACGTTTATTTGTTGTTTATTCTATCCACTAATGTGTTTTCAATAGCCTATTATTCGAAACTATAATACTAATCAAGCTACCATCACTGTTGACCAATGTGTATTATATGATTTTGTGCTATTTTAGTAAGTGTTTGTTATGTTTTACCTTTTGTAAATTGTGTTAATTCGTGAATCAAAAATAATGGTATTTCTTTTATTTTAATATGATTTTAATATGATTTTAATATGATTTTAATATGATTTTAATATGATTTTAATATGATTTTAATATTAATAATTTAAAGAATTTAATATAATTATATTAAAAATGATACGATTATTTTTAATATGATTAATATCAATTAATGACCACACACAGCCCTCTCGCCGAATTGGCTGATAAATTAGTGCATATACCAGGTTCCGCCCAGGTATTCAGTCATTTGGAAGACTTTCTCGCACCACCCACACCCACCCTTAGTGAACAATTATCTGTTTTACCCCATTGTTCAGCAGAACTCTTTGGACTGGGCGATCTCGCGCCCCTCAAATCGGGGGGTGACATCATTAGTGTAACAATTTCTGACACAAATGAGATTAGCCACACCTGTCAGGAAATTGTTAACTCACCATCAACTATAGTTATTCCGAATCGAAATGTTCAATCTCGCTTATTCGCGAATATGGAATCCCAACCCTTTTCCCAAATTCCACAGGGCACTGAATGTGAAGTTTATCACATTCAAAGAAATGACTCTACTGGGAAAATCCGGATTAAGATTCATATTAAGGGCGAATATAAGGGATGGATTAGTTACAAAATGGATAACGGTGAACAAATCATTTATGTAAAGGAAGGTTATCCATCCGAAATTTTCGACTTCAATGATTAGTTTGTATGATTAAATATTCATTTAAATATCATATTCATTTAAATATAATTAAAAATATATAATTTAAAATATCATATTCATTAAAAAAATATAATTTAAAATATCATATTCATTAAAAAATGATATATTTATTATTATATATATAATAAATATTTATCATGTCCCAAAATTGTTCCTATAGGAATAATGATAGCACAAGCATATTGACTTCTTCTTTTTTATCAAACAGTTCGGGGGGGAATCGTTTTTTGAAGGCTACACAGACAAGTTTTGACGAATTGACTGGAGATATCAAAAAATATCCAAAACTGTCATTAGCTTTAGAAGAAGTTTTTGAAAGTTTTTTGCAAGACACTTTCAAAAAGGTTAAAAAACTCCTGACAGTTAGTGAAACTCTTGAACCCGTTCGTGGACATGTGATAGATTATACACCATATGCGTTAACAAGTACACGCGGTTACGTAATCGCCTATCTCCGTTGTCAAGACTGTATTGATTTAAGTGATAAATTTTATTCTATTAATAATCAAATTACTGATAATTTACAAACTATTAGATGTTATAATAAATACATTTCTGAACAAATGTATTATCCGGATTTGCCGTCAATGTATAAGGCGTCAAAAAAATCAGTCGGGTATACACCTCTACCAATTTTAATCAAGCCGCACTATCATCTGAAATACTTCCTCGGGGATTTGGTCAACACTTTAATTCAACCAATGCCAATAGATATATATTATCTTCATTTAGTTCTTCATAAGATACAATCTACAGCAAATTCTAGAAAGTTTGAAAAGAACTATTGGATGAAGTTTTACCAACTTATTAACAAAGGTGAATATCTTGAGGATGCTCACATCACATGTTACAAAATGATTCAAAAAAATATGAATATATGGGTAAATTATTGGGGAAGAATTCCGGCAATTCATCCAGTGCTATTTAATTCTTATTTTCAAACACTTATGATATTTTATCCATTTAAGATTAGGTATTGTATAAAAGCATCGTATTGTTATAAAAAACTTGAAATTGTGAAAATCCTTTATGCATTTATGGATAACTGGGATATTGTTGATCAGATTAGTCAAAAAATGACAAAAATCACTGTTTATCAATAATAATATAATCAATAATATAATCAATAATAATATAATTATTGTTTAAAATTTAAATCTTGTTTTAAAGTTTTATAATATAAAAATAAATTAATTTATAAAAGAGAAAGATTTTTTTATTGTATGAATATTAAAAAATATTTAAATATATTTAAAAGAATAAATCTATTTAAATATAATAAAAATGTTTCGTAATACGAATCAAATACAAACACAAGCTAAAATTACAATTATTGGTGATGCTAATTGTGGCAAAACATCATTTAAAAATAGTTTAAATATTTATAAAGATATTGAATATAGATTTAATAAAAAATATAAACCAACAATTGATGATAGTAGAAAAGTTTTAAATTTTTCGAGTATAAATGACGATTTAACTGTTTATTTATATGACACTGTCGGACAAGAAAAATTACAAGATTATGATAATTTAACAAGATTAGATACAATTAAAGGTTCAAATGGTGTAATAATTTTATATGATTTAAATAATGAAGATAGTTTTAATCATATTAATTATTGGGTAAAAGAAATTTATAAAATTGATAGAAATATTCCAATTATAATTTTGGGTAATAAAATGGATTTAGTGGAGGATTCGTATTCCGATGACTTAAAACACTCCGAATATTATAAATTAAAAAATTATTGTTCGAATTTAAAAATTAATTGTTATATTGGACTAATATCAATTAAAAGAAATGAATTTTATGGAAAAAAATCCAATATGAATTTTACATTAAAAACAAATAAAAATGAATTTTATAAAAATGGAGTATTAATACCATTTGAATATATTTTTAGTAAAATGAATAATCAAAATATTAAGTTGAATGTATAATTGATTTTATATTATAATGTAATTTTATATTAAATTACATTATAATATAATAAAATTTATTAAATATAATATAATATAATAAAATTTATTAAATATAATATAATAAATTTTATTAAATATAATATAATAAAATTCTTTGATGATTAATATAAATTTATTCAAATATAAATTTATTCAAATAAAATTCTTTGATGATTAATATTAATATTTTTTTTTTGTAAAATATTTTTTTTTATTTTTTTTATATCATTATCTCCTTTATTTTTATGTAATATACCCACATATTTTTTTATAATTGGTTTTGGAAAACTAGATAAATTCTCTGCTATTTTTTCGTTAATATCACCACATAAATTAGGGATTTTTGATATTAATAATTTCTTATTCGCTAAATAAACTGACATATTTTATTTAATAATACACATATTTTTTAATCATTTTTTTAATAATTTTAAGTAAATAATTCACATATATAACTAAATTTTAAGTAAATAATTCACATATATAACTAAATTTTAAGTAAATAATTCACATATATAACTAAATTTTAAGTAAATAATTCACATATATAACTAAATTTTAAGTAAATAATTCACATATATAAATAAAAATTGATTTTTATAATTAAATATAAAGTTATATTTATGGATAATAAAATTATTATTGATATGTTTTTTAAAAAAGTTAATACGGAATTAAGCGATATCACCGATAAATTATGTAAATTAGTTATTGAATTGTCAGAATTAAAAGGAAATATACTACTTAAAGTTGAAGAACATAATTCAAATAATGAACCTGAACCAGAGAATTCATCTAATCAACAAATTTTGATGATGTCAATGCAATTAGATGAATTTAAATATATTGTGAATTTGGAAAGAGGTTTATCTTCTAAAATTGATTTTTTTAATTCTGAAAAAAGAAAATTACAAAATATATTTGATAAAAGAGAAATGGAGAATGAACTTAAACATCTTTGTGATAGTGATAGTGATAGTGATCACGGTGAGCATAATGATGATGAGCATAATGACACTGATTATGAATATCATTTTGATGATATTGAAGAATATATTGATGATATTGATGATATTGATGATATTGATGATATTGATGATATTGATGATCGACACGAAGATAGTTCAAGCGAGGTAGACGAGGATTTTGATATAATTAGAAATCTTAATAATGATTTATTATTCTCAAGTAGTAATATAATTGAATTAAGTAATCATCCAGAAGAGAGTGATGAATCTGATTAATTTTATATAAAAATATTTTTATATATTAATTATATAAAAATGTCAAATTACATTGTTCAATTGTCGCATAACAAAAATAAATTTATTGAAAATAACACAATAATTTCTTTTAATTTAAATAGAATAATTTTCAAAAATTTAAAAACGGACAAAGAGATTTGTTCTATTATTTTAAATCATAATTTAAACAATAATAATTTACAGATTTTTAATGATGAAAATCTAATATATATTTTAGATAATAATATTGAATATTTTATTTTATTTGATAATAATAGTAAAAGTGCCTTTAATTCATTGGTTAAAGATTTAGAACTAAAGTATCACGGAAAATTATATTATGATTCTGGTAATTTAAGAATGGAGGGTGAATTTACATTTAATAAACAAACTGGATATTATTCTGGAAATGGTGATTGTAAAGTTTATCATAATAATCAAGCTAAGACTTTATTATATGAGGGAGAAATTGAAGATGAAAATTATGATGGTGCTGGTATTTTTTATAATCTGAACCAAAATATAAGTCTAAAAATTAATAATATTGACAAAAACACACCAATTGGTCAAGGGATTTTAACAATTAAAAATTATGATAACAGTTTTTTTTATGAGAAAAACTTTAAATTTGATGATATCCAAGATATAAATTTAAAAACTTTAAATTTAGATTTATTTGTCATTGATAAATTACCACAGTTATTCCCGAATCTTCTAAATTATGACATCTATTTAGAAGAATTTAATATCCAATCAAATATTAATAAAAAATTAAATGAATATAAACAAATTCCATTTGATAAACAAAATTATTATTCAATAAAGAAATTAGTTGAATTAGAAATGAAATTTGATAAATTTTTAAATGAATTCAATGATTTGAAAGAAAGATTAAATGAACCTAAACAAAGAGGGTTTTTTGGATTTTAATCAATTGTTTAAATTCAATCAATATTTTTAAATTCAATCAATATTTTTAAATTCAATCAATATTTTTAAATTCAATCAATATTTTTAAATTCAATCAATATTTTTAAATTCAATATTTTTAAATTCAATTATATCATCACAAGAAAATGATTTCATTGGGTCTAAACCTGTATACATTTCCCAAAGTTTCATTATATATTTTATTGAAACTTTATTATTTTTAAAGAGTAATATAATTTTTTTTTCTTTTTTAAGAAAATCAGAAAATAAAATGTTTTGATTTTCACATAATATAATATATAAACAATAATAAAGTCCTATTTGTTTATTATTTTCATAATTTAACAATATTAATTTTTCTTTTATATGATAACACATTTCAGGTAACTTATTATTACCCATAAATGATTCACAAATAATTGTTTTTGGATTATTCATTTTATATATTTATATCTATATATTATTACAAAATCAATTTTTATTCATATAAATTTATTTCTAAAATATTTACAAAATATTTTAACAATAAATTTAAGTTATTAAAATTTTTAGTTATTAAAATTAAAGCTATTAAAATTAAAGCTATTAAAATATTAATTATTTTTTTACCTAAGATTATTTAACGCGATCTGTATCAGGGATAATATATGTTGTATCTTGAATATCATGTTCAATAATACACGCTTTACATAATAATTTTTGTTTCTTATCTATATCACAAATACGAACATATTTCACACTTTTAACTGCTGGATATACGCGACCATTTGGAAAATCTAGACAAGTAACATTGTTATATTTCATTGGATTTAAATATTCAAATTCGGCAATATATTGATTACAATAAATACATTTACGGTCATTCAGTATTTTACTAGAACTAGAAAGATTAGTAAATTCGTCTAAATAAATTCCTCTATCATTTTTATCATCTAAATTTATAATTAATCTAAATTTTTTTATTTCGACACAAGCAATCTTTATAATTCTAATATTTTTATCATTATTTAATTCGTCTAACTTTTTAATACAAGCTTTTTTTAATTTAGGTTTTGGTTCTATTTTACAAATTTCTGTGGTTAAAATTTTATATATTTCATTTTTGTCATCAATTAAATAATTGCTTTCTTGGATTTTTTCGATTTGTTGTTGAGTTAGATTCTGACCTTCAATCTTATCATTTTTCAACATTTCATTCTCATTTTTCAATTTCGCATTTTCAGATTGTATTTGTTCATATTCTTTAATCGAATACTGTCGTTTTGAATCTTGATTTATAGATAAATCTGTCGATTTTCTCTTTTCAGCCATTTTTAATTAAATAATTATATACTTATATCTATTAAATCATTTTTTTAATAAGAATATTAAATAAGAATATTAAATAAGAATATAAAAATAAGAATATTATATAATATTTTAATAAGAATATTTTAAACAAAAAATGATATTTAAAATTTTAACATATTAATATTTTAAATATCAGAATATGCCAGTCGCAACTGACATCAAGAATACAGTGCTCACACACTTGAAGGTATCATGTGGAGGCGACATGCGTCATCTTTACAAGGAAGGTATGACTACAGATGAGGCCAACACAGTAATGTACAGAAACCCATCGTATATCAAGAATACAGTGCTCACACACTTGCAAATATCATGTGGAGGCGACATGCGTCATCTTTACAAGGAAGGTATGACTACAGATGAGGCCAACACAGTAATGTACAGACACCCATCGTATATCAAGAATACAGTGCTCACACACTTGAAGGTATCATGTGGAGGCGACATGAGTCATCTTTACAAGGAAGGTATGACTACAGATGAGGCCAACACAGTAATGTACAGACACCCATCGTATATCAAGAATACAGTGCTCACACACTTGAAGGTATCATATCGAGGCGACATGAGTCATCTTTACAAGGAAGGTATGACGATAGATGATGCCGACAATGTTATGCGTAATTTATAGTGACACTGAGTGTTCATTTAGACAAGATTAATGTGAAACAAACAAAAACAACAAAAACAACAAAAACAACAAAAACACAAAAACAACAAAAACAACAAAAATAATAATTTATTTATCTTCATTAAAAGATGTTATCAACAAAAATAATGGGTCTGAAATCTTGTTAAATGCCCATCCATTCGGTTCTCCATCTGGCATTTTTATTCTATTCGCAAAATTCGTTTTATGAATTAATGCGACAATAATTTCTCTATAATCAATTTTATTACAAAATCTTAATCTACCCTTTATAAAATTATATCCTTCATTTGTCAAATCCTGATCATTATATTTTTGATTTTCCCAAAATTCTTTTGTATATGCCATTGTATTTTCGCTTAATCCTCTATCAATTGGCATTTTCTCACCTACATTATTTATTATTGATTTATATTGATTTATATCAAAAGTTCCGACTGATGTACAAAATATACACTCATGTTCTTTTGTCTTTAAATTCGAAACTCTTAATTGAACACTTTGTGGTGGATAATAATCATCATCATCCATATGAATTCTAATTTCATTTGAAGCATATTGATTACATAAATTTCTTTTTAATCCCAATGGTAATCTATTATGGTTAAAACCATCTTTGTGACATTTTGCTAAAACATTTTTATTTTTTTTTTTACTACTTTTTATATTATCATTATTGTCTAATTTTGAAACCATCTCTTTATACAATTCTTTTTTCTTTTCATCATCTATATAAAAATATTTAATTCTACTATCATTCGGTAACATATCTTTTATTGGATTTATCCCATCATCAACAATTATCCACTCAATTTTTAATTGAGGATAATCAATTTCATAAAAATTTTTTATCGCTAATTTAAATGTATGTCTTCTATTGAAAGTTGGAGTTAAAATTGAAATAGTTGGTAATGACATTTTATTTAAATGATTTAAAATTTTTAAATAAAAAACGTTAAATCATTTAAATCATTTAAATCATTTAAATCCTTTTGGATATTACTTTAATTTATTGTTTAAAAATATTAAAGATATTACTTTATTGTTTAAAAATATTTAAGATATTACTTTAATTTATTGTTTAAAAATATTTAAGATATTAATTTATTGTTTAAAAATATTTAAGATATTAATTTATTGTTTAAAAATATTTAAGATATTACTTTAATTTATTGTTTTAAAACATAATAAAAGATTTTTATAATTAATAAAAAAAAAAATGATACCTAAATAATCAGGTAAGTATTATTAAAAACATCGCTACAAGCAAGCTCGACAACACCGCTCGACAACACCGCTCGACAACACCACTTCGAGAAGACTCACTGCAAATGGCGTCCACCGCATTCACCGCATTCACCGAAGCCACTGCATTCACCGTGGCATCCACACCAAAAGATGCCGCCGCACCCGTGGAATCCACAACACAAGATGCCACGGATGGGCCCGCCCTTTCGAGGTGGCTAGCCGACGCAGCCGGACTGAACGACAAGACGATCGCAAAGGTCATGGCGATCTGCGAAGACAAGGATGTCAACAAGGTCGACGACCTGCGCTTCCTGTTGATGATGGGCATGCTGGGTAACCAGGGCTTCTCCGACCTCGTGCTCGGTAAGATCCAGGCTGCGCTTGGTGTCGATCTCGCACCGACACCGTCGCCCGGTGTCGCACTGACATCGCCACCGTCGCCCGGTCTCGCACCGACACCGTCGCCCGGTCTCGCACCCTGCCGGCACAAGGAGCACTGCCGGAAATGGAATTGCCGCCACCCCCACCCCTCTAACAGGCGCCCTCAATGCGACATCGTTGGTTGCACAAACCGCGATCATGTCCATAACCTGCCCAAGAGGGCTTCCGCAGCTGCCGCGACCGGTGGCGGTGGACAGAACTGTTGCAATCTATGTAACAACTACTGGAACACTTCTGTCCTCTGCCACTGGAACAGCCCAACGCAACGCGGTCAGCACATTGCTGGGCAGAAGCACCAGGCTGCAGCTACTGCCGC
>Ga0209384_1001476_pt1 | contig 12204 bp, 28 predicted proteins | sample CoawatmetaG05DNA_FD_187511 | JGI IMG/M metagenome (GOLD analysis project Ga0209384, IMG submission 187511) | Marine microbial communities from the West Antarctic Peninsula - Coastal water metaG058-DNA (SPAdes) (version 2) | ecosystem: Environmental > Aquatic > Marine > Coastal ... | reverse complement strand
TAAAAAAGTTGTATCCTTATTTTCTTCTATGTTTATCTTTTCAAACTTTTGATATTGCCCTAATGTAATTTCTTTTAGGCTATCAGGTACGTTTATTTCAATCTTCATATTAATACAATAACTTTTAGTGTAATTTGTATAAATAGAAAAAGGATCACATTACTGCAACCCCTAATCCTACTAACAAAATGAAAAGACATTTATAGCTGCCCAAACTATTCTTTTAATATAAACCTTTTATATGCATATTGATATGCTTCTTCTATCTTATCTTCTAATAGTCTACTGTTTTGTTTGTATGTAGTACCATTACCTTCTACTTTGTTCTTACCTTTGTAGTCTATGTGAAGGGTAACATCAGAACCTTTATAAGTTCCTTTTACAGTTGGTTTCTGCACTACATATATTTCTTCGTACCAACACGCTTGTCTCATCTTATAATTCAAATATAAACATTATTAAATACATCCAAGCGTACATAGAAGCGTAAGCTGTTAATCCCCAAGCTGAAGCTACTATTATATTTTTATAGCTAAACATTGCTTTAAGTATTCTGGTTTCTACCCTATTCTTTGTTTTCATAATATAATTATTGGTTAATAATAAAGGGGTATTGCTACCCCCTGTGTTTTTAATTATTTTTAATTAATTCGTAACTACATATATAAGTTCCTGTTGATTCTGGGTTATCGTCTCTCCATAGTCTCAAATACTTCTTATCCTGTATACGCTTCTGTAAAAGTTCCTTTTGGTTATCTTCATAAACGTCAGTAGCTGATGTGAATGTAGTTCTACCTATTGTTATTTTATTACCATCTATATTCATTACTTTACCGATGTTTTTTTTACTTGAAGAATCTGTTATTTTGTAAGATTTCATAATGTTTGTTTTTAATTATACAGCTAATATATAAAACTTTTTAAACATACAAACATTTTATTAACTTATTTTAGTAAATATAGTATTGCCCTTTGTTGGGGTTTTCTAATTGGTCTGTTAAAACGTACCGTGCAGCATCTATACAATCTGGGTGTAACCCTGATGGTTTTTGTAATTGGTTACCTTCTTTATCCTTTGCCCATACATACCCACCTAATTCACGTTTTAGGTTCTTACTTCTTGCTGTTACGTATATTTCATTTTGGTTCATTAGGTTTAAACCATATACTACTGAATCCCTACCTTTAGTTACACCGTGTATATTATGACCATACCCTTGAAGTTCTGCTATTGATTTTGGTTCTGCTGAATCTGCTACAATACTTTCTTTTATATCAGCTTGTGATAAGAACCTGCTAATGTCCCTGTTAAGCATTCCTTTCTTATATAGAACTTCATCATAGATATAGGCATTATTCCATTTATATAGTGCTATTAATGTTGTAGGGTCTACACTATAACCAAAATCCATACCATAAGCTAACAAACGTGCTTCTTGTGGTATGTTATCTATTTCTTTCCAGTCAGGAATACATACCCCGTAAAGGCTTCCCTGCAAACCAAGACCATATACACGCCACCAGTTAGCCCAATACGTAGATGTTTTACCCTTTTCTTTAGCTTTCTCTATTTCCTTTACAATAGTTTGATCAAGTGCTTCGTTGTCTTTATATGTTAGGGTTATATAGTCTGCATCTTCTTGCCCTATTATTTCTTTGTCTACCCAGAATAAACTGGAAGGGTTATAGTCAAGCCAGATATTGCCTGAAGTTCTTACTGCGAGCTGGTTGTAAGCATCAAAGGGTACATTGTTACACTCATTAATGTATAAGTCTGTCCTTCTTGCCCCTTTCAATTTATCAGGTTGGTCAGTACTAAAAAATTCTATATAACTACCATTCGTAAACGTGTACTTTAAAACGCTTTTATTTAATTGGCTATCATTATACCTACCTAAACCTTTTAAAAGTTGGCAGAAGTCCTTAAAAGCACCCCTACGAAGATGTGGTATAGATTCAGATACTACACTTATTTCTTTACCTTCGTTTCTTATGGCGTAGTCTATTAGGATAAGTAAAATACAAATAGTTTTTCCTGCTGATGTTCCGCCTTTAACTACTCGTATTCTTTTATCTAATTCTAATAACTTATTTAGTGCTTTGGTTCTTGCAACCTGCATCTATAAGAATATTGGTAAATCTTCGTTGATACTAATATCTTTTGTTTCACGTGGTTTACCTGCATAGTAATTATAGAACAACTGGACATATTTAAAATCCTTTTCTTCCAGTCCTTTTTTTAATGCATCAAACGCTAATGGTTCAAGTGGTGTTAGCTTTTCTATAAGTGCTACTTCTTCAGCTTTAGGTTTTCTACCTGCTGATTTGTTACCACCGTTAAACTTTCTTTTATCCATAATCAAAAAATTTCATTAATGATTCTATTCTAACAATAACATTATCAATATTTTGTTATTCTACACTATCCTATAAACCCACACTTTTCATAGAACCTTTCCCTTTTGGTGTGCTTTTCTGTTATTTCAATTAGTTCTATGTTTAGTTTGTCTATTGTTTCTTGTTGGGTTTTTACCTGTTCTTTTAGTTCAATGTATTTAAGTACTATTGATTCATTTAGTTCTACCGTTTCATCTTTTTCTATTTGGTAGTTTATTATTTTGTTTCTTAGAATACGCATACTATTATTCATTCTTTTGTCAACTTGTACCCAAGTGTTAATACTTCTCACACCGTGTAATACAGAAGCGTGGTCACGGTTTACTGATTTACCTATTTGTTCTAAACTTAATTGTGTAAATTCTCTACATAGTTTAAAGTATATAGCACGTGCTTCTACGTATTGTCTTTTTCTTGTTGTTCTACTTATGTTTATTTCAAAGTAGCTTTGTACTATTTCTTTAATCGTTTCTTTGTTCATCTTCTATTTTTAATATTATATCTTTTATTGTTAAATATCCTGATTCGTGTATTGCTTTTAGTATTCCTGCACACGCTTCATATTCTTCTTCTCTTGAATATAAGTCTATAGCTTCTTCAAGTTCTGCTATGTCTTTACCATTTGTTATATCTACTAAAGCAAGCAGGTAAAATTCTTGTACTATTTCTTTATTCAAAATTATGTTTATAGTTACTTCTTTCTACTTGCAGCTTATAATATTCAAATGCTCTAAATCCTGTTATATGAGAATCAGTAGGTACAAGATATTTCCATCCTTTAGAAGCACCCCTATTAATAAAGTAAAATAAAAATGCTGCTAATTTACCTGTATCTTTTTTAAATACTACTGTTGCTGTGTGGTCGCTTGTTGGTATTATTTCACTTATAGAAAATGTTTCTTTATTAAAATTACCTTCTCTATCTTTTCTTGAATATCTGCTGCAAACATCATTTGCAAATATATCAAGTTCTTTTGCTATTTCTTTATTCAATTTTATTCCATATTTTAAGTATTGATTTTCTTTGTAATTTAGTTGGTTCTTTTCCATTTGCTAAAATACTTCTTAAAAAAACTTTAGTACCATCATATTTACATTTACCAATTAAATATAATATAAATTTTCGTGCTTTAGATGATATTGATTTTCTATTAGGTATAGTATAATGATTGTTATCTGTATGTTTCCCATACTTAAACTTATAACTATAGTTAATTGGCTTTTGATTGCTAAATCTATCTTTTGCCATAATGTTTATAATATTCCCCTCATTACATACTGGTCTAAATCATTATCTTCTTCAAAGAAATATTTGTAGTCGCTTACTGCCCTATCAAACTTTTCTTTACCCTTTGCTATAAATTCATCAGTAGTTTCAAATATACCTATGTCTGTACTTGCTTTGTCTATTACAAGAAATGTAAACTTCTTTTTGTTAAACAATCTTAAATACATATACGCCTGTAGGTCGTAACCATATTTATCACACGAGTATCTAAATGAAGATAAGTCTGCTGATGTTTTATAATCTATGATAGTATCCCCTTGTATAATATCTGCTTTACCACGAAAAGGTAAACCTTCTTCAAGCATAGCTATTTCAGGTACTTCAAATTCACTATTGCTTAATAGTTGTAGTGCAGCTTCATTTCTTAATACAGCATCTGTTAAACGTTCTGCTGCTGCTTTTTCTTTAGCAAGAAATACTTCACCGTGTTGTTCTTTTGCTTCTTTATATATCTTTGTGTTCTTTGTAGAAGCATTTACAAAATACAATTCATCAATCTTATGTGGTTCTAATATCATCCAATGCGCTAACTTTCCTGCTGCAAGTGCAGGACTATCAGAATTAGGGTCACCATACTTTGTAACGTTTCTGTAGGTTTTTGGACTTTTAAGAATCATTTTAAGGCTTGAAGAACTTAAAGCGTGTTTACCAAGATGTCCGTAGTAAAACTTATCATCGTACATCTGTGCAAGTATTTCTTCTTTTGCCCAATGTTCACCGTTTAGTAATGTTATCATAGTTCTATGTTATCAAGTTTTTGTATTAAATCTTCTAATTGTCTTTTGTTAATGTCGCCAGTACTATAGTAAAGTATTTGTTTTGCTAAACCTAAAGCCTGACCAATCTTAAATGCGTTTTGTGTACGTTTTTCTATGTCCATTGTTCTTTGTTTAAAAAGGGGCTTTCGCCCCCTGTTGTTAACGCTTTTTTAATTTATAAGTCCAAGCATTTGAGGTTGTTAATTCACATTCTTTTTTAATATTACTAAATACTAAATCTATAGCAGGGTGAGTATGTCGCATAAAGGTTATATCATTATTATGTAATACCCTTAACACTTCATCAGTAACATATTGCTTTTCTAAAAAATTATCACGTTTAACAGCACCTAAAAATACACTTGTTAAACATTGTACAATTTCACTTATTTTATTTTCCATTTTGTTTATTTTTTGTTATACTCAAATATAAACAAATAATTTAAACATACAAACATTTTATTAACTTTTTTCTTGTTTCTTTTCTAATGCTTCTATTTTATTTAAAGCAACTACTAAAGCCTGTTGAACTAATTTTAAATCGTATTGCATTTTAACTAATGTACTTTCTTTCATTTCTGTATAAATTATCTTTTGGTTTCCTGTATCGTTTGCTGTCCACTTCACTTATTCTTTTTTTTTCCATTAATATCATATCCCATAAAAAGAAGTAATTCTAAATGAATCATTCGCATTATAAAGTATCCAAATATTATCTTAAACAATAGTACTATGTAGCCAAATATTATATTAAACACCAACATCTATCTTTGTTTTCAGCTTTTGTATTTCTTGTTCTAATCCTTTTACTTTATCTTCTGCTACCCTTGCACGTTCAACTGCACGTATCTTATCCAGTCTGTATTCACTTAATGATTGATCATACAGTCTTTCATTACCTATTAGACTATGTACATAGAATCCAACTTCCTGCCAACCAAAGTACATTTCATTTAATGCATTGTTTTTAGGTTTTAGTTTTCTTGATTTAATTATGTGTTCACCTATTAAATTAAAATTAGTATAGTATTCAGCTTCTTTAATATTGTTTATTTTCTTGTTCATTGTTTCTTTGTTTAAAGTATTTCTGCATCTTTAATATCTAACATTGCAACTTCTTTTGGTATCTTATTTGTGTTTGCAAATTGTGTTGTTTTGTTATGGTATTGTATTTCCCAAACAGGATCAACAAGATACAAATTAAATCTATATACACCTTTTGGTGTTGAGTTAATGTACATAGGAATATCTAAATTATCATTACATTTATTTACTATTGCATCGTACTTTTTCTTTTCAATAAGTAAAGTATTATAATGCACCCCCCTACATTTTAATTCTATTCTATGAAAAGTTTCTGGACTGTAACAATCCCACCTGCTCATTTGTTTACGTGCTTTTAATAAATCAGTATAACAACAGCCAGTAAGATATTTAAACAAATCTTTTTCTTTCCAACCCTTCATTAAGAATATTCTTTAAATACTGTTTCTAATTTATTCCATACACCATTTAAAAAACAACTACTGCAAGAAGTTAATTCTTTTTTTTCTTTAAAGATTCTATTGTATATAGATAGTAATTCTTTTTGTTCTTCAGATGTTATTTTGTTAATCTTTCCAATGCGTTTTGATAGATAATTATATTCATCTTCCATTAAACATAGTGGTTTTTGATATGGAAATATGTTATTTAAAATTTTGGCACGTTCAGAACATCCACAGTCTTCACCTGCTAAAAACTTAACAGCTTTTTTTATTCCAACCTTATCAAATATTTTTTCCACCGTGTGACCCAAGCCTTCGCTTTTAGCTTCGTGATTCTTTTTCCATTCTTTGTATGCTTTGCTTCTTTTGTCACCTTTAAAGTCTTCCATAGTTATTTTATTAATTCGTAATCGTTATTTAGGTAGTCATCATAATCTTCACTAAACTTATCTTTTAGTTCTTGCTTTGCATATTTTAATGTATGGTAAATACTGACCCAACTTATATTAGTTTCAGCAGCTATGCCACGTATACTTAATCCTGAATCACGGTACAGCAAATACATTTTGCGCTCGTACCATCGCCAATTATCAATGTGTTCATCTATTAGTGTACAGATATTGTTAAAGGCTACTTCTTCATCCATAGCATCAATGTTTGGTATTTCAAGGGTATTTTCTTCATCATCAAGATAAACTTTTTTAATTTTCTTCTTGCTGTTATAGTATTGGAAGTATAGCGATCTAATGCAGAAATAAATATATCCCCTGCTGACAATACCATTTTTAATAATCTTTTCTTCATTTGCATATTTATACAAAGTCAGGTAACATTCTTGCACAATATCTTCAGCAAAATCATATTCACCAAAGCTATGTACCATATTGATCCATTCATTATGCCTTTCTGCTACTTTAGCTAACCATTTAGTTTCTTTATCCATATCACATTTATACTAATTACCCCTAACAAACATTGCAGGGTAACTTCATCTTCATCTTCGTATTGTTCTTTGTGATATAAGAAACCAAACATTACACCCTTAATAGGACTTATTATTATTTCAGCATCTTTAAAATGTCCTATTATTATAAAAACAAATGCCATAAACAATAAAATCCCCAAGCCTATCATACGTTTAATTTCTGTACTGGTATTGTGTTGTGTATTAAATCTTTACCAAGATACTCAAATCCTACATTATTTACTTTCATTTTTAATTTTATAGGTTCTTCGTGCGGTGTAGGTCGACCACCTGTTTCATTTTCTTTTACTTTTAAAACAGAAATGTTACTATACATCCAATCCTTTTTTGAACCTGTATAACGAAAAATACATATCGTGTCATCCGCACGGTTACCCCACTTACCACCACCTTCTACATCACCTATAGATAAAGGTTTAGGTAATCCTTCGTATTCGTGTCCTGAATGATGAATGTTCCTTAAAGCACTTGTAACACCGTGAGCGTTTAAATATATAGTTGTGTTTCTTTTTTTAGCAAATAATCTAAATTCAGATGCTACTTGATAATCATAATCGTGTGAATTGCCTGTTAACTTTTGTAGTGTTGGGTCTTTGCTTAAACTGTTGTATGGGTCAATTAGTAAAGCATCGTAATTCCAAGCGTCTTTAATTTGGTTTGCTTCTTTTAAAAGGTTCTTATATGTATATAATTCGTCTACGTCTATAATTTTAAAATGATTGTTTGCCCATTCTACTGCTAATTTAATTTGGTTGTCACCTGCTTTTTGTATTGGTGTACCCATTTTAAATTCTATAATCTTTCTTAATATACTTTCAGGTGTATTTTCACTTGACCATATCAAAAATTTTAAATTATGTTTAATTGCCCATAAAACAAAAAGGTAAATAATAACAGTTGTCTTACCAACGTTTGCGTGTCCTATTATTAAATTAAAATTACCTTGCTTGTATCTTAAAAATTCATCTATTTCTGGAATACCAATTTTTAAACCTTCTTTTACCCTTCCATATTTTATGTCCAGTATTTTATCTTGTAGTTTCTTTGCTTGTGCTATCATAATCCTGTAGGCGGTTTAGCGTATTTTTTAACTGTTTCTTTGTTTTGATCGTTTCTATTGGGTTTTATATAATAACCTGTAATTTGGTTTACTTTGTAATTCCAAAAGTCATCAGGAAAAGGTTCACCTTCTTTTAGTTTTCGCATTAAGGTATAAAAAAAGGGGGTAATTAAACCCCCATTAAATTAAAATGGTAAATCTGCTGTTTCTCGTGCAGGGTTTTGTTGTTCGTTTCCTACGTTTGCAATATGATTTGAAATCTTCCAACCGTTTATACTGTTATAGTATTTACCGTTGTATTCATTGCCACGTAAATTAATTGAAACGTTTACAGGGTTGCCTACTTGAAAATTATTTATCTGTAGTATTTTATCACCCATAAAATCAATAGCTATATCTTGTGGGTACTTTTCATTTGTAGTTACTACAATTTGTCTTTTTGCCCAAGCCTTTCCTGCTTTAGATGTACCTTCTTCAGTTTCTGAAATTAATTTAATTGTTCCTATAATATCCATATTATCTATTTTAATTGTGTTATTGTTAAATTTAATTGTGTAATATACTTTACTTATTCTACAGTTGTGCAAATTCATCAGCTAACTTTTTTGAAACCTTATACTTGGTTTTAATAGCTTCTATCGAACCACCCCCTTTTATAAATTCTATTGCTTTACTGTATTCCGTTGTGTTAGGGTTTAACCACTTTTTTTCTTCTGTTACTTCACTTGCAGCGTTAGCATCATCATCTTCAGATTGTAAACCTAAAAGACTGGATAGTGTGTACCTTCTGTAATACGTAATACAAGAACCTAATTTTTGAGGGTCTGTTATCACAGGCAATTTTAAACCACTTACAACACCACCACCGCCATCAATACAAAGCAGCTTACTTACTACCATATCTTCTTCAATAGGCTGTAAAAGTAAAAGTCTGTGCTTTTTAAGCAATGGTTGTAGTTGTTTAATAAGTGAATTAATATCAAAATACTTTGACTTGTAAAAAGGGTTAGTTGCATCTTTGCTAACTGTACCTATTTCTTGTTGTAGGTTAAATAGTTTTTCATTAATACTTGTTTCTTTCTTATTCATTGTTCTTTAAGTTTAAGATTAATTGATTCTTTAATTGTTCGTTTTCGTGTTGCAGTTCTAAAGTCTTACCATAAAGTTCTGCTATTGTAAATTGTTCCATATCGTAAAGATACAAAAAAATAATTAACAAAAAAAAAGGGTAAGAAATTAATCCTACCCTTCAAACAAAGAACAATTTTACAAGAGAAAATCAAGTAAACTTTTTAAGCCTTTGGCTATATTTTTGTATCATTTCTTCCAATTCTACATTTGTAAATTTAACAATCTTACGACTTTCTTCTAATAGCTTTTTAGATAACTTATTACCAAGATATAAACTATACTTATATTGTTCCCCGTATCTAAATACATTACAAGCTGCACATTGTGTTTTCACATTTCTTTCATCCCAACGTATAGAATAATGTTTTCTGCTCATAAAATGTCCCGCTTGAATTTCTTTCCAAAAGAACGTCTTATTGCAAGTAATACAAATACAATTTTTATTGTTGTCCGCATTGCTTAATCTTATCCACTGACTAAATACTGTATCAAGTTTCTTTACTAATTTACTTCTTGTTGGTTTTTTAGGCATTAGTTAAATCCTTTTCATTCATATGGCTTGAAAGTATATGACCATCTAAAGGACTAATTAAAGATATTGCTTTGTAGATTTTCCTGCTTATGGCTTTAACTTCTTTCTTTTCTGTTTTAGTAGAATCTATACCAAGATTAGTATACATAACTGCATCTATTTCTAATAATGCATCTACTTTCTTTTTTAAAGACCAAGTTTTATAGGTTTTTATTTTTTGTATCTTTTCATCTATTCCCAAAACTTATATTTTAATTGTTATTTATAATTTACATTAATTTTTACAATTTTTTTAAATTTATAATTTTTTATAATTATTGTAATTAAATCAAGTATTTAAAATGTCGAAGGTATATATTTTAATTGATTAAAAAAAACTTTATAAAAAATATTTAATTTATTATTGATGTTTTGAATTACCAAATACCTTCTCAATACCCCTTGAACCAAAGTATGCTGAAAAAATAATTTTACCTAAATCAGTTAAAGATGTAACATCAAATTTTAAAAAAAACCCTAATATTATACTTAATGTAATTAATATTAAAATTAATGGTCTTACGTTTGAAGTTAGCCAAAAACCACTACGTGCATCAGCTACCCACCTTCGTGTAGTACCATCTATTTCAGCACGTTCTATATCAAGTTTTTTAAAGGCTATCTGTTTGTCACCATCGGACATATCAGAACCACCTATGATAGCTTGTATAACGCTTGATATTGGTGTATTACTTGCAATAGCACCTACTACATCAGGTATCTTATTTAAAAGGAATTTACCTACCGCTGTATCTTTGAATTTTTTCTTATCCATAGTGTGTTGCCTACGGTATTAGTATGTCCAAATAGAGTTGGGTTTGGTTTCGTCATTGTCACAATGCAGGAAGGTCTGACCCACGCCCAATCTTTTATACCCTGCTTTGATAAGGGCATTAAGAATAATGTATCTTTCATTGCCGTTTCCCACTTTAATATCTGCGGCTTTTCCAACAAGGTGGCTTGAGTTTGAAACTCCTCCAACTTTTTCATTATGTTCTTTGGTTCTGTAGCCTGAATTAATGGTAAACGGAATTCCTGCAATTCCACGTGCATCATCGAGCATTTGCAAAAAAGTAGCATCCATATTAATACCACTATTCTGAAGTGTTGGGTCATCAAATTCTTGTATATCAAAATGTAACATATTTTATTTTAAGTGTGTGCCATCACAATATCCGTTAAGATTTGCTGTGTTTCCACATTGGCAAGTTTTAGGTTCTTTCATTTTTTCTTTATTTTCTTCTTAATTTTTTCTTTTATTTCTTTAGCTTTATCTTCAATAGCATCAGGAATACCATCTCTGTCTTTATCTTTAAAAACACCGTTGTAAGTTAACACAACTAATCCTGCTGAGATTAATACTAATATACCAATTATTTTTATCATAATTTATTTTTTATTTTTATCATCAAAATCTAATGCTTTTCCTAAAAACATTTTATCTATTAAATCATCTTGCATTTTAATAATCATATTTTCTAAAATGTCTTTTTGTTGTATAAGTGTATCAACTTTAGTTTCTAAAGAATCATTTTTTCTTTGTAATTCAATTACTTCGCTTGGGTCTTTTCCTATAAACACATACACCGCTGCACCGATTGTAGCAATTAAAGCACCGACTATTAATTTAAAACTGTCGTTGTTTGTTTCAGGTATTTCACGAACAGATAAAAAAACCAACAAAAGAATTACAAATAAAAACACTATGCCAGAACCAACATAACCCCTTAATTCTCTTCTTTCTCTGCTATTCATCATTTTCTAAGTTTATTGTAAATGGAAATGCCAGTATAAACTATGGCTAAAACTAAACTAATCGTCTGCAAGATAGGGTTTGCTTGACTTAAATTTAAAGCCAATGCTAAAAACGTTGTAAAACCTACCTTTAATTCTTCCATTATGCGATTGCTAAATAAATGTAATTTCCACCACTTACATTAACACCTTCACCGTTTGCAATGGGCCAAGAAAAACCATCTGTTACAAAACTTGGTTTATAAAATGCGCCTTCCACAGCTTCAGCAGCACTTGTATTAGCAAATAATGTTAAATCTCTTGGATTAGAAGTATTTCTTGCAGCGTCAAAAATATACCAACCTCCTGAACTATTACTTCTCTTAACCATTAAAAATCTTGGAGTAAAACCTGTTGATATTACGTTTGTAGAACCACCACCGTAACTCCCTATCTTCTGATAATTCGATATGTCCTTAAAACAATAGGCTATGTAATCTTTACCACTACCATTCCAAGCTGCATTTCCTCCTTGTCCTCCTGCTTGTGGAGTTTGAAATGTTGTAGAATTAGCAGTCATTGGAAGATTTTCTTTGTCAGCATCATTATCATTTAAAATCATCCTATCAAATGATGCAAATCCAAAGGCTTGCCATTCTTCTTCTTGTTCTAAATTCTTTAGAAGAACTAATTTAGGGGTATCTAATCCGTGTGCAACTCTCATTCCTGAATTTCCAGTACCTGTATATTTTACAACACTAAATCCAGACGCAACGTTTGCCCTCACATCACT
>Ga0209384_1001475_pt1 | contig 12209 bp, 15 predicted proteins | sample CoawatmetaG05DNA_FD_187511 | JGI IMG/M metagenome (GOLD analysis project Ga0209384, IMG submission 187511) | Marine microbial communities from the West Antarctic Peninsula - Coastal water metaG058-DNA (SPAdes) (version 2) | ecosystem: Environmental > Aquatic > Marine > Coastal ... | reverse complement strand
GGATTACATATGTCGATGATGTAAGAGATGCCGTGTTATCGATTGAAGGGCACGCTGGATGGTCAACAGGAAATACTGCTTTGTCCTTGGCGTGTTATGAGAATGATGAATCAGACAGTTTTGATAAGTCTGAAATATACATGTTAGGATTTGATCTAAGTAGTTACAATAAATCGTTAAATAATCTATACAAGGGAACTGATAATTATTTACCCGAAGATGCTAAAGGATTTAATCCTATCAATTGGATAAATCAAATGAGTGAAATATTTGACACATGGCGTGATCAGACTTTTTATTGGGTAGATTGTGAAGTAACAGAATCACAAAGTTGGCATGGTTCATCTATGAAAGATTATCATGGCAATGTACAACTAATCACAAAAGAAGAACTTTGTGATAAATTAAAAATAGTATAAGGAGAAATTATGCCAAAAAGACCAGAACTAGCACTGAAAAGTGGAAAGAGTAAGGGACTTAAAAAGTCCCAAGTAGAAGCTCACAAGAGAACCGCAGCTGTTTGGGAACTTGCGGGTAAGGGTGAATATTACGAATCTGAATCCTATAAAGATTTAGTGGAAGCACAAAAACGATCTAATATTCCAAGAGAAGAAAAGGTCGCTGCTTATGCTGATGAGGGATTTGACAAGGATGGATTCAAAGATGGAGTTCATAAATCCGGCCTATCGCTGGAAAAATAAATACGAAAGGGTATTGACTATTATGCCCTATTGTGTTACTATTAAAAATCAACATAAGTTAACATACGCAAACATAAGGAGACATACGAATGTCATTTGCTACAATGAAGAAACAAAACAGTCTTGATTCACTGTTGGGTGCTGCCCAAAAAGAATCTGCTCCCCAAGACAAAAAGAGTTATAAGGATGAGCGACTTTGGAAACCTACGATGGATAAGTCTGGCAACGGATATGCCGTCATTCGTTTCCTTCCGGCATGTGAAGGTGAAGACCTTCCTTGGGCCAAGGTTTGGAACCATGCGTTTCAAGGACCAACTGGTCAGTGGTTCATTGAGAACTCTCTTACCACTCTCGGCAACAACGATCCTGTATCGGAGTATAATTCCAAACTCTGGAACTCTGGTGTAGAATCTGATAAGGAGATTGCCCGTAAACAGAAGCGTAAGTTGCAATACTTCGCCAACATTTATGTGGTAAGTGATTCGGCTAATCCTCTTAATGAGGGTAAAGTGATGCTCTATCGTTTTGGTAAGAAAATCTTTGATAAGGTTATGGAAGCAATGCAACCCGCCTTTGAAGACGAATCTCCTATCAACCCATTTGATTTCTGGGGTGGGGCGAACTTCAAACTGAAGCTTCGTAAGGTAGATGGTTACTGGAACTATGATAAGTCTGAATTTGAGGGCGTATCTGCACTCTCTGATGACGATACTGTTCTGGAAGACATCTATAAGAAACAGTATCCTCTAGCTGAGTTTACTGCTGCCTCCAACTTCAAGTCCTATGATGAGTTGAAGACTCGTCTGGACATGGTTCTCTCCGGCACAGTTGCTGCAAATACTACAGTGCAGACGCTGATGGAAGACGAACCAACTGCTACTCTTACGGTTGATACCAAAGAGTCTCCGGCACCAACAGTGACCGTATCAGCAGATGATGATAATGAAGATGACGCAATGTCATATTTTGAGAAGTTGCGAGATGAAGGATAGTTAGAAATAACTTTCCTCAGCAGAACCCCTCACTGAAATTTCAGTGGGGGGTTTTCTTTTAGAAATCCAATGAGCCTCTTAGTATTGAAGCAGAGTGCGAAGTCGGCATGTTTTGTACTGGCACCGTATTGCTTGTATTAGAGTTATTTACTACAGATGAGGTTTGTGGTGCATTTACAGCGACATTATTTGTTGCGGGGCCCTGACCAGCACCGCCACCACTGTTGATTTCATTTGCTTGAAACATCTTCATGTTGGCGCTCGGACTTCTGCCCGGCTGGATGTTTGCGGTGTTTGCAACGGCCGGGGTCGCCGACATTGTCGATTTTTCCAATAAGTCTTGTACTTTTGTAATTTTAGAGGGTTCAGTTTTCTGTAAGGATGTAAATATTTTTTCATATTCAGCTGATGTCTGAGGCATAATTTCTGGAATTTTAATACCTCCAAGAAGTGATAATTGAGTTGTATCGAGGCTGTTGATTGAGGCCATCGCATTAGCAAAAGCACCAAGTCCAGCTGCGTTTCCACTACCCAATGCTTTGACTACCTTTTCAATACCCCCAATTACATCGCCTGACGGTGGTAATATTGTAATACTTTTCATTGCTTCAGCATATGCTTTTACTGCGCCTGCATTTTTTACAATATTTTCAGTGTTAAGAGTCATTTCACCAAAGCGTTTAATCGGTGCCATTGGATCAGAGTCGCCACCTAAGAATCCTACAACAGCACCTTTGAATGCATTAAACACACTGGCACTTGGTGACTCAGGAAAGTCTTTCATTGCTTCAGCATATGCCGCCATTGCCTCAGCATTTGATTTGATCCTTGCAGTATCAAATTTATATTCTTGGAACTTCATCATGTTGTCTAGTGGATCATCTGCTCCAAAAAATCCTGCTATTGCTCCACCAAGCGCACCAACGGCGGCACCAATTCCTGATACTGCGCCTGCTCCACCTAATGCTGCCATTCCTTTACTATACGAAACCATTGCATTAGCATTATTTGTAATTCTAGGTTCGTCAAAATTATATTCTTGGAACTTCATCAGTTTTTCTAACGGATCATCTCCACCAAATAAACTTGTAATTCCTTGTGTAATTCCACCAACTAGTGATCCTAGTCCACTAACTGCTGATCCAGCGCCAAACGCCGCCATTCCTAAGGCAACTGCGACCATACCGTCACCAGCCTTCTTCAATACATCACCGTCTAGTTCTTCAAAGGACTTCATACCTTCTGCCATAGTAGGTAATGATTTGCCTATCATCCATGTAGCGCCTGCAATTGCTCCACCAATTAACACAATTGCTGCGGCTAAACCTGCTGCCCCTAATACTACTTTCGGATTTGCAAATGCACTTATTCCGAAAGCAAGGCCTTTTAGTGTCCCTTCAATTCCTTTACCAATTCCTTTACCAAGTGATCCAATTCCTTTGCCCATGGCATCCATGGCTCCGCCACCACCATCACCGCTACCACCACCGCCACCTCCACTACCACTAATATTTGCTGCTATTTTTTCTAATATATTAATCTGTTTATTTTGAAACTCTAATTGTTCTTTTGCATCTTTATCTCTTTCTGCTGGTGATATTCCAGCATCACTACTACCTTCAATACTGCTTGAATTTGCGACTTCTTCGGCTATAAGGACAAGTCCACTAACCACATCATCTAACGATGCTCCTGCCGATCCCGCTGAATCGTCTCTTTGATTGTCGAGCTCGATGCTTTCAAGTTGTTTGCCATCAATTATATCTTGAGATGCTTGTAGTTCCTTTTCTTTATCTGCAATTTCGTTTAGGGCTTTTATGTGGTCAGATTCTTTTTGGGTGTTATCAATCCTTTTTTGTAAATCAAAATCCCGATTGTCAGCCTCAGCATTTGCTATTTCCGTTTGTTCTGCGGTGAACGCCTGCCGTTCTTGAACGTCCTCAATTTCTCTTGCTTCTCTCTGTACAGCTGTTATTTCTTCTTGTCGAAGTTGTTCTGACTCCGCCCTAATTTTCTCCCCTGCTAACGATCTTTCTGCCTGTTCTTCACCCACCAACGCCGTCAGCGATGCTCGGCGTTGTTCTTCAAATGCTGTTGTTGCTTTTTCTTCAGCAACTTGTCTTTTATATCTTTTGAATTGCTTCTGATCCATGCCCAAGGCTTTCGCCATGGCCTTGTCTTCTTTACGTTGGTTTTTGAGGGCAAAAAATTGATTGTAAGCTGATCTGGCAATTCTACTTTTCAGAAACGTGTCTTCCAAACTTGTTAATAAATCTTTTTTAGTAAGGCCTGCCTCTTCTAGAAAAGTTACCTTTCCCTGTTGTTCTGCTACTCGTTTTAAATCTTCCGATGCGCTTTGAAAACTTTTAGCAGCATCCATTTGTGCTTGATTTATAACTGTATCATCTATTGCCATCTGACTACTTCCTACTCATGTATGCGGTCATGCCCATATATGCACCCACCACACCGGCCATACCGATGTAGAATAAAGCAGATAAATCGCCGAGCAATTTAAGTCTAGTCTCTGGGATGACGCCAGGAATCATAACAATGATCGTAAATAAAATCATCGCTGCCATAGATATCCAAGCCATATGTCTTTGAGCATCTGCTTTTTCCTCAGCTGCTTCTGTTTCATGTATAGATTTAATCATGTTTAACTCCTCATCACTCACTATACCATCCCCATCCAAATCATATTCATTATATTGACTCTCTGTTTCTAATTTCTTTTGAGCCATTATAGAGTTCTCCTAATTTAATTTTGGTTTTTCTGTCGATCCTTTTCTTCCTTTATCCACTGAACCAATAATCCGACATACACATCTCTTTCCCAAGGTATCATATTTTCAATTTCTGTAAGGCTGTACTTATGATGTTGCATCAGTCCAAAATTAATCTTAAAGTAAGCCTGCAAACTGTTATGAGAAAGAGTTAGTTTAAAAAATCTGCTAGGCCCTCCAAATGAACGGTTGATTTTACTCCCGTATTAGGATTTGTAATCTCTACATCATGTGTAAGTTTTGGCATTGAATCAAAAAACTCATTCAAAGACGCAAACTGCTCTTGCGTAAGACTGTCCACGAACTCATCAAGTTCATCTTTGGATATGTCCACAATGTTATAAGCATCGTTTCCAAAATGAATTACCTTTATACAACTCTTAACAATTGCAAATATTTGTTCAATATTACTGCCTGATGCTTTATTTGCTAACAAAGTTGCAGCTGCAGTTGGATAAGTTAACTCGATAGAAACATCATTACCTGAGGCATCCTTACCAAGAGAACATATTGGAGTATGTTCATCGTCAAGCGTTACTTGTACATCATCCAGATTTATTTCCGTGGACACATATGTTTTTTTATCATCTTGACATAACAAATTAACCACAACCGTTTCAGATATTGATTTCTGTCTAATCTTAATGAACGCATATTCAATATCAAACATAGGATCATTATTTGATCCTACTTTCCCAAAGGTACAAGTATTAACTAAATCAAGGACTGCTTGATTAGTCATTTCTTGTTTATTTTCTTCCATTGCTAAAAGCAAAATCTTTTCTTCTTTTACTAAAAAAGGTCTATATTTTATTTCTTCTCCCGTAGAGGGAACCTTCATATTATATGTTGGTGTTTCAAGTTTTGGCAAAGCCATAGTATTATCTCCTATTTCAAATCAGTTATTCTGGTTCATTATCAGCTATAGAGGCTGCAATTCTTTTTTGTTTATTAGTTGGTTGTTCCGTCCCATGTTCAGATATATCGCTCCAATATCTAAAATTAAAATCAACAGAAAAATCTTTGATAATATCACTGCTCTCCATTGAAAATTCTATTCCTCCGATGGTTGAAGGATATGCTTCCCATATTCTATATCCTGCTGTTGGTCTAAAATCTCTGTTTAATACAAAAATATCTAAAGTTCCAATATACTCTGAATAATATTTCAGATTCCATGTTCCTTCGTTGTACATCAATTTTTGCCACTGTTGAAAATACTTTCTTATATCAAACTTTTCATCCATGTAAAATTTAACTTGGACTGAATCAGCAAACGATATACCAGATACAATGGCTCTATCCGGGCCATATATATTACTATCCGTTGCTGTGTCTAAAGTGTTGCCGGGCAATAAAATCGAATGTGTTCGGATCATCATTTGGCGTAATGTTTGAGCGCCTTCCCCCAATATTGCGGGTGGATTAATGTTTGCTTGAAACCTGTTTAACTGAGGCGTACCATTTCTTCCTAACTCTGAGCGCAACTGATCAATTACTGAAAGACCACTCGTTGAAGTGGGCCCACCAAATCCTGATACGCCTGGCACAGGAATTGTTACGGGGCGGATTGTTGGCGAAGCAAAAGCACTGTCTAAATTTGCTTGTGCCTGTGTAGTATCTACCATTAGACCATCTTCCTTGAATCTGACCAAACTGCTTTAGCAGAGGACTTTTTAAAGTTGTGGACAGGAAGCAATGTTGCTATAACCAATTCATCATCTTCAATTTTACGAAATTGTGATTTTGTATATCCAGCTAGATATCTATGTAAAGTAGGTTTTACCAAATTAATTCCCTTTACTGCTTGATAACTTGTCTGTAGGTCTTTATCGAGCATCTTATCCAACAATCTCATTCTTAGAGGTATTGGTAGATAATGAAAGTTTATACCCAAGAATCCATCCTTATAATTTTCTATTGGAAGTACCAAAGGAAAAGCATCGTAATATGGTAATTTCTTTTTGTGTTTTGGGCCATAAACAAACATATTCAGTGATCCACCAAACGGCGAACCTCCCCTCTTACCATCTCTAATAAGGTCTAGTCTGCCGGGCTGACCAAATTCCCTGATCTTTTCCCGATACCACTCAGTCGAGTATGGTTTATTTCCTGCAGCGTCTATGACGCTTTGTATGTAATCGCTATCAGCCATACTTCTATTTATAAGGAATACTTAAATCAATTTGGGTATTCATTATTAGAATATGATTGATAAAAACATTGAATACCTAAAAATTAGATTTGTCTAATAAATAAAGGTATGCAAGACATAGAATTTAATATAAAAATAGCAAGTACAGGAGATACGTTTCTCGTACCCAGAGATAAAAGCATACTAGATGTACTATATGAAAATAAGATAGGCCATCCTTCTTCGTGCAAAGTGGGGATGTGTAGTAAATGTCTCGTTACTTACTTAGAAGGAACAGTAGATCATCGTGACTTATTAAGTGACATGGATATAGATCACAATACAGAATTAACAATTTGTCAATCAAGATCAACATCTCCACTATTAGTATTAGATTTATAAATTATTTGTAACGAATGCCCAAATCATCTTCTGTCAATATCTTAAATTCCATTCCATTATCCAAACACCAAGAGTTTGCATATTTCCACTTTGCTTCATTGACTCCCCATGTTTTGACCTCAGAGAACCAACGTCTAGTTTTTCTTGAGGGTTTTGGATTTGGTGGACTACATTGTTTTTTTGGTTTGACTTCTATAATCATCTTTTTAATTTTCCCATCAGCCTGTTTAACCTTAATGTAGAAATCTGGGAAGTAACGATGAATTCTGCCGTCTATTGGTGATATATAGGGGATAATGATCTCTTCACTTCCCCATTCGATTATAGCAGCTCTGTCATCACAAAACGTCATAAATTTTCGTTCCCATAAAGAACGGTAAGTTATGTTGTCAAGATTCCCTTTATATTTTGAAGGATTCTTTGGAGTATATCTACCTTTGTATGACATGACGTATAAATACCTTGTAGTGACACTATTTATGGAGGGGGAAACAGATGCCTGATTTCGGGGGTCAACAGAAAGGGCGGGGAAGTAGAAGTCCTTTAAATCTAGGTGGATTACAATCAACACCTACACAAGATACTGCTAAAGTAAACTCAGGCCTCGCCAAACAGTCCGCAAAGAACAACGGTTCTAAACGAAAACGTCTTGCTTCGCCTGAAATGCTTGCATATCCAGTGGATACTGCTGACGTTGAACAGGGACATTATGTTATATTTCAAATTCACCAAATAAGTAACGGTAAATTAACCAAAGTGGCAGATAGCTCAGGATTTAAAAAACGTAGTTTTGCATTGAAGGGAGCATCAAAATCTGTCGCTACACAAATTGCATTGTATATGCCTCCATCAGTTAGTGTAAAATATAAAGCAAACTACGAAGATAAAGAAATAGGTGCGACAGCAGAGGGTATTGTTAACAGTATTGGTGAGTTCAACGCTTCCAGTGGATGGGGTGCAGCAGGTGGTGCAGCTATGGGTGCAATAAACGTTGGAGCAAATGTTGCCAAGAAAGCAACCAGTGCAGCAATTGGTGGTGCGGCAGAAGCTGCTGCACCTGGCCTTGCTGATGCGTTATCGATGTCGGCAGGAAAAATAGTGACTAAGAAAATGGAAATGATATTTCAAGGTGTGGGCAGAAGGCAATTTACGTTTGAGTTTGCTTTTATACCCAAGTCATTAAAAGAAGCGCAACAGGTGGATAAAATTGTTCAAGCCTTTAAATTAGCAATGCTTCCTAAATATACAGAGTCTTTTGGTATAGGCCTTGGCACAGCTGTAGGTGCTGGTGATGCAATAGGTGCTGGTGGTGAGGGAAGAACTTTGTCAATTCCAACCACAATGGATATAAAATATTTCTTTAACACTGAGGATGGTTCCCAACTTGAAAATGAATATATAAATAGAATCTCTACATGTTATTTAGCTGACCTTGAAGTTAAATATGGTGGAGACAGATATACTGCTTATGCACCTCAGCCCGGTGATAAAGGGGCCCCGCCACAGAACACATCAATAACCATGACATTTGATGAGATAGAAATTATCACACAAGAAGCAGCAGCGCAAGGTTTCTAACATGTACTTTGAAAAATTTCCTAGAATACAATATACTAATACTGAGAATGGCAAGCCTGTCACCGTAATCAATATCCTAAAAAGGGTTGGTGTAAGAGATGCCCTTAAAGAGAATGCCACACTATTAGAAAAATACCTAATTGGATCAGGTGAAACACCTGAATCTGTTGCATATGATGTCTATGGAGATGCTGAGCTCCATTGGGTAATACTATTAGTCAATGATATCTTTGATCGATATCATCAATGGCCCATGAATGTAAATCAATTTCAAGCATTTCTTGGTTCAAAATACGATGATCCCAATGGTGTTCATCATTACGAAATCTTTCAATCTTCTGGTAATACTACGGCAACTATAAATATTGGGAGTGACAATTCTGATTATCCATCAGCTGCTCTTGTGACAAATTTTGAACATGAAGAAAAGTTGCAAGATGAAAGAAGAGAAATAAGTATTTTGTCGGGAGCTTTTCTTACTCAATTTATAAAAGATTATGAAGCTTTACAAGCAAACTAGAGGCACAGGATGAAATTAACTCAAGCAGGGCAATTTGATATTCCCGAATGTACCCTAATAACTTCTACTGGAAATATTGTACCTGTCCAAGAATCAATATTAGAATTGACTTTGTATGAAGGTATCTATGAAAATTCTTTATATGGTGAAGTTCAAATTCTTAATGATATAGCCCTGTCGAACAAAGGTCCATTCATTGGCCAAGAATATATGAAATTGGTAGTGTTAACACCAACCCTAAAAGATTCCACACATCAACTAATGTTTAATGAAAACGTCTTTCATGTTACCAAAGTTGGGCGTACCGAGGCCTCTGGTGTAGAAATTTTAACGTTAGAGTTCTATTCAACAGAAAGTATCCACAACCAACGCACCCTTTTGTCTAGAGCATTTAAGGGCGAGTATCATAAAATGGTTGAGGACATTTTGAGGAAGGATTTGAAGTGCAGAAAAAGATTATATATTGAGAAAACCAATGATATTAAAGAGCATATCTCAAACAATGTTCACCCATTCGATCTTATAAAATCATTCACCACACAATCAACAGCAAAAACACATGGATTGAGCTCATATGTATTCTATGAAAATCTCAGGGGATATCACTTTAGGTCTTTGCAAAGCTTGTATGCTGAAGGTAGTCGATTTACATATGTGCAGACTGATGCAAACACTACGCCAGGTGATCCTAGCGATCCAAGAATAACTGGAATGAAAACCGATGATATTATTTCGGTTGAAATGACAAAAATTCTTGGGGTCAAGGTTTTGGATAACAATGACGTTGCAACCACATTTGGAGCAGGTGGATTGTCTTCTCGTCTAATAACCCACGATATCGTGCAGAAAAAGTTTAATGTTAACACCTACAATTATCTTGACGATACAAGTTTGGTAGAACAGGGTCTGCAAAAATATGCAACTAGAAATGCTGGGCCTGCTGGTAAGATCAAAGATGCTCCTTTATACAACAAGAGTAAGCTAGATGAAGAAGGAAATAGAATTTCTGACTTCATTCCAATTCAGTATCTAGCGCCAGTTACAACAGTTAAAAACAAAGAAGAAGTTTATAAAAATTCACAGTATGAAGTCTACAACGGAGATTTGGGAGAAACAGAATTTATTTTTGACCCTGTTAAGATAGAAACCACACTACAAAAAAGACGATCTCTTTTTGCAAATTTAGAGACAGGAATTAGTATTGAGCTCTGGGTGAACGGTAACACAACGTTTGGTGCTGGAGATATAATATCTGTTAACATAAAAAAGAAATCGGACGATAATGATGATCCAATTGATGATTTTGTAAGAAATGAATTTCTTGTGAAATCAGTAAAGCATGTGTTTAATAGAATAAACAAAAAACACTATATGTACCTCGTAGTTACAAAAGATAGCAAGCACAAAGAATTAGAAGTTGCTGATCATGTAGAACCCAAACCATTTATTGCTCAGCCCTTATATGACGATGATAATTTTTATGGTGATGAAACAGGATATGATGAGGACGGGTAGAATACTAAAGTCGGAACAATAAAGATAGATTTTTGACCAATTTCACAGACGGAAACGTTTAACACAAACTAGAAAGGGGATATTAACTCAAAACATCATGCCAAAGAAACACTCTAACCAATATTATAAAAAAAAGGAAGAGAAAATGTCTAAAGCTAAAACCAGAATTAAGAAAATGCAATCCTTTCAGACACAAGAAAGAAGAATTGAACCAATTTCTGATGATCATAAATATATGATAGCACTGATGAAGCAACAAGAGTTAATGGAAAACAAAGATGAGAACATATCTAGACCTACGAGAAGGACTGAACGATCCCAATATATTTAAAGCAATCTTTCTAGCTGGTGGACCTGGCAGCGGTAAGTCATACGTTGTCAGGCAAACCACAGGTGGAACGGGTTTAGTCACTATTAATTCAGATGATGCATTTGAGGTCATGCTTAAGAAAGCTGGTCTGGATGCGAAGATGCCTAAATCTGAAGAAGAACCAAGAGATGCGATACGGGATCGTGCTAAAAAGATTACGGCCGAACGTAAAGGTAATGCTATTGAAGGTCGCCTTGGTTTAATCATTGATGGTACTGGTCGAGAGTATGATAAGATTGTTAAACAGTCTGTTCAGCTGAAACAATTGGGTTACGATACTCATATGATTTTTGTCAATACCTCTCTTGATACTGCGCTATTGAGAAACTCAAAGCGTGACAGAACCGTACCAGAACAGATTGCAGTCAAATCATGGAAAGATGTTCAATCCAATATTGGTAAATTCAGTCAACATTTTCGTCAAAATTTTATTGTTGTAGATAATAACGATTCAGAAGAAGATGTGATGACACCTGTATTCAAACAGGTTAAGAGACTATTGAAAAAGAGGGTAACGAGCCCAAGAGCAAAGGCATGGATTGAAAATGAGATGAAACTACGAGGTATCACCAAAGCACCATCTGCAAGAAATATTGGTGGTGGTGGTAGTGGTAAATTCCGTGGTAAATTGCCTGGATAAAATAAATAAAGAAATGCCTTGACAAACCTCTATATACCTGTCATACTATAATAATGATGATAAAACTTACAGGTGAGACGAACCACGGAAAGAACCGTATTCGTGAGCATGGTGATCTCTGGGAAGTCCTAGAGTTGCCCACAGGTGTGATAAAAATGTCACACAAACCCATACACCCCCCTATTAAATCAATCAAAACTGGTGAAGAACGATGGCTAGATGATGCTAATTTTTCTTGGATTCCTGTCGATTTGCCTTGACAAACCCTATTTCGCATGGTATAGTTAGTTATAGTGAGAAAACAAAAGAGGTTATTGATTATGAATTATTTTTATGTAGCACTTGGTGGAACAACCGTTGGTATTATCTGTGCAATCATTGAAATTAGTTTGAAATAAGGTACGATTTTACTTGACAAACCCTGATTAGCTTGGTATAATGTATATATGATGAGAAATAAGGAAATGATTATGAATAACGAAATGACCGCACTGATTGAGAACATCAAAGCAGATTACCTTAACTGGACCACACGATGTGCTGATGCCAAGGGTAGAACGACTCTTAGTGA
>Ga0209384_1001471_pt1 | contig 12230 bp, 12 predicted proteins | sample CoawatmetaG05DNA_FD_187511 | JGI IMG/M metagenome (GOLD analysis project Ga0209384, IMG submission 187511) | Marine microbial communities from the West Antarctic Peninsula - Coastal water metaG058-DNA (SPAdes) (version 2) | ecosystem: Environmental > Aquatic > Marine > Coastal ... | reverse complement strand
ATGACATTACTGATACGTACAATTACTTAGAGAATGATGAACCCTTTGAGCGTTGCTACGAAGCAGTCAATGAAACCTTTTACAAAGCAAGAACAGGTAACAAGAAGCTTACGATTGAGTGCGGCTTCTGTTCATACAAACATAAGTGTTGGCCTACTCTACAAACGATACCCTCGTTAGTATCAAAGGCTAAAGAGAAACCAATAGTAGACTACGTACACATAGCAAAGGAAGCAGCATGACAAAATTTACATTAGATAATATGGAACACGAAGAGGACGACTTGACTGACGATCAAAAAAGTTTAGTGCATGGGGTATCAATTAATCAGAACGCTATAAAGCTGTTTGATGAAGTACTAATGGCTCTACAAAAAGAAGGAGCAGTAAAACTAGGTGACTTAAGAGATGCTTTAACTGCGAAATCTAATGGCAAAGACGCGTAGGCACAGTGCATACAGGTATCGTAGCGGCCTAGAGAAACAGGTTGCTGCGTACCTAAAGGATAACCAAACTAAGGTTAGGTATGAGTTACTAAAGATTGAGTGGGAAGACTTGAGGTATCGTACTTATACCCCAGACTTCTTACTTGATAACGGTATCATATGTGAAACCAAAGGTATCTTTGATTCTGAAGATAGGCATAAGCATACTTGTATAAGACAACAGCATCCAGAGCTAGACATTAGATTTGTATTCAGTAATGCTAAAGCAAAGCTTTACAAAGGATCTAAAAGCACCTATACAGATTGGTGTGAGAAGAATAATTTTAAGTATGCACACAGGGTAGTACCTGAGTCATGGCTAAAAGAAAAAGGCAAACTAATAACAGTTGAACGAATAGTATTAAAGACTGAGAGGAAAGACTAATGACTACACCAGCATACCTAACAGGCACTAGACATATATCTAAAGAGGATATAATAAAAGAACCCTCTCACTATACTCGTTACGCTATAGAACCAGTAACTTTTATTATGCAGAACGGATTTTCTTTTGAGGTAGGTAACATAATTAAGTACGCTAGTAGGGCAGGACATAAGCTATACGAAGGTATGACTACAGTAGAGTCAGAGATCATAGACTTAGAGAAGATAAGACGTTATGCAGAGATGCGTATCAATGTACTAGAGGGTAAGGATGTCCTATGAAATCCTTTAGTGTAACGTTTAGAGTATCAATAGATAACGAAGCTAACATACTATCTTTGTATGAGGGTGGTCACGAACAAGATGTAAGAGAATTAGTAGAGAATGTCTTCTTTGATATAGATGATGTACACATAAGCAGTATAAAAATACAAGAAAGGTAACACGATGATAGCGCAAGGGGATTTAAAAAACATGGGATACTTTGATAGTAAGTTAGATATAAATGATACAACAGATCAGTTCACTGCCTATAGTGATTGGGTAGAGGGTATGATCATTACACCACCAGATCAACGCCTGTATGAAAACTTATTCGGTTTGATGAGTGAGGCAGGTGAGGTTGCAGGTAAGATGCAAAAGACTATACGTGATTCTAAGTCTGTGTCTAAGGGTGACATGATTAAAGAGTTAGGTGACGTAGTGTTCTACGCTACAGCTATAGCTAATGCGTATAAGAGTTCTCTTAAGGAAGTTGTAGAAGTCAACATGGACAAGCTAAACAATCGTAAGAGACAAGGTAAAATCAAAGGCAGTGGAGACAACAGATAATGCAGTACCGATCCAATCTTAATCCTATGTTCAGATCTAAATTCTCTGAAGATATATTTAACCACAAGTATAGACACGACAACGCTGAAACTTGGGCGGCCTTAGCTCACACATTAGTTGAGGACGTATGTGTCTCACCTATTCAGAGTGGCGGCACAGATTTATATTTCAGTAAAGAAGATAGACAACAGCTAGAAGAATACATACGAGACATGAAGTTTATACCGGGTGGTAGGTACTTGTACTACGCAGGTAGACTTAACAAGTTCTTTAACAACTGTTACCTACTCAAGGCTGAAGAAGATACACGAGAGGATTGGGCTAACCTATCTTGGAAGTCAGAGAGTTGTCTGATGACAGGTGGTGGTATAGGTATTGACTACTCAGTATACAGAGGAGAAGGCACACCAATAAAGAGGACAGGTGGCGAAGCATCTGGTCCTATCCCTAAGATGAACATGATAAATGAGATTGGTAGAAGAGTAATGCAAGGTGGCAGTAGACGTTCAGCTATCTATGCTAGTCTTAACTGGCAACACGCAGACATTAATAAGTTCTTGGTAGCTAAAGATTGGGCATCAATGCCTGTAGGTAGCACGGGTAAAACCCTCTGGGATATAAAGCAAGAAGATTTTAACTTTGCTGCACCCCTTGACATGACCAATGTGTCAGTTAACTACGACACTGCTTGGTTACTTAACTACTACGAGACAGGTGAAGTAGGCCCAGTGTTTCAAGAGAACATCAAGCAAGCTATGAAGACAGCAGAGCCGGGCTTCTCGTTTAACTTTTTCGATAAAGAGAATGAGACACTACGTAATGCGTGTACTGAGGTAACATCAGAAGATGATAGTGACGTGTGTAACTTAGGGTCACTAAACTTTGGACGCATAGAAACAATCTCAGAACTGAAAGATGTAGTACGATTAGCCACTATGTTCCTTATCTGTGGGACGTTAAAGGCACAGCTACCTTACGATAAGGTCTATCAAGTGAGAGCTAAGAACCGTAGGCTAGGTCTAGGCTTCATGGGTGTACACGAGTGGCTCATAAAAAAAGGATATAAATATGAGGTGTCACCCGAACTTCACCAGTGGCTATCCGTATACAAGGGAGAGTCAGATAAAATATCTAAAGAGTTTGCAGATAAGTTATCCGTTACGAGACCAGTAGCTAATAGAGCTATTGCACCTACAGGATCTATAGGAATACTGGCTGGTACTTCAACAGGCATTGAGCCTATCTTTGCTGTGGCATATAAGAGGAGATATTTAAAAGGTAATACACGTTGGGTGTATCAGTATGTAGTAGATAGTGCAGCTCAAGAACTCATTGATCTGTACGGTACTGACCCAGAGGATGTCGAGAGTGCGTTAGACTTAGCGTCTGACTACGAGAGAAGGATTAAGTTTCAAGCTGACGTGCAAGACTACGTAGACATGAGTATTAGTTCTACAATTAATCTTCCTGCGTGGGGTAGTAAACTTAATAATGAGGATACAGTAGAGGCTTTCGCTAATACGTTAGCGAGTTACGCTCATAGACTACGAGGGTTCACGTGTTACCCTGATGGTAGTCGAGGTGGTCAGCCGCTTACGTCTGTACCTTACAGTGAAGCAGTTGAGAAATTAGGTAAGGAGTTTGATGAACACGTAGAGACTCACGACATATGTGACATCAGTGGTAACGGAGGCTCGTGTGGAGTATGAGTATCATTAGAGAAGCAGAACAATACATCAAGAGTAAAAAGTATCATCTCATCAAAGGGCTAGCTGAAAAGCTAGACCCTTTAGAGACTTACATATCGGAGAACATGGATGATTCAGTAGAGAAAGATAAAGCTATTGAACATCTAACGGAAGTGTTTATGTGGTGTAAAAGATATACAGATATTAATAGGTAGAGTTTTTTTAATCAAAGATTCTTAATACATTCCAATTATCTAGAGATTTAATATTTTTTCTTGGTACATTAACATCTTCAGTTCTTACACCTAAAGCTTCGTTACGTTTTCTTCTTTGTCTTATGTCGTATCTTGATAATTCATTTATAAAAATCTTTAATTGCTTTGGAGATAAATCATAAACATTTTTTACAATGTTTCCCTTATCATTTTTAAATCTGCCACCCTGCATTACTTTTTTAAAAACGGTACTTACTTTTGTTTCTGATTGTCTTGTAGCTAATTGGTAATATAAATGTGCCATCTCATCTGCAGGATCAATAGAGTTCTGAAACATTCGTAGTGCATCTGCTTTAGCAATAGGTAGTATGTCTTGTTTCCATGTTAATTGTCTTTGTTCTAACGATAGTTTTTTATAGCCTTTGTCTAAATATTCTTGGGCCACATCGTTAAGTGCATCACCCATATAATAATTTAAACGGTTATTAACTTCAGGAAAAAAACTAGAGTATCCTGCTCTATAAAAAGGTAAACCTATTAAAGCCATAACTTGTCGGGCTGGACTTGTTTTATCATCTCTTTCTCCTAACACTCTCGTTACTGGTTGTGGCGTACGAGTTGACAAAGTAGCATCTCTTTTTTCTGTCTGTCCAAGTATTTCTGTTGAGTCTCCCATTAAGTCAAACCAACCTGTCATATATCTAGTGGCACTGTTTATTTTTTTATGTTTAATTTTATTATCAACAGTAATGTCATCACGCCCACTTTCTAATAGTAAAGATTGAGGTTCTAAACTCCTTGACACACCTGCAATTATGTTTGCAGTTTCTCCTAAAAGAATTTCCGTTACAACATTTTCTGTTTCTTTATTACCATTAAAAATTATGTCTTCAAACATGTCTTTTAATTCGCCTAACCTTCGTGATGCACCTCTAGTAAAAGCCTCTGGCCCAAATGCTTTAGCTCCATCTGCCCATAATCCAGCAGGAATACTACCATCTCTAATTAAGTGTGCGCCCATCTGTCCTATCCAAGATGCTTGTGCGAAAGGGTATTCGTATCTAATATTTATAATAGAACCATCTGATTGTCTTCGTTGATCCCAACTTAGTCCTGCTTCTAAGTCATTTAATCTTGCAGTAGACATATAAATTAAACCTACCCAAGTAATTGCACCTCTAGCAGTTAACTCTCCTATGTCTCTGTCTAGTTCTCCTGCTTCTCTTTCTGCTCTTGTTGTTGGTTGTTTTGGTTTTTCTTTACCTGTTTCTGCTGCTCTTCTTGCTGCTTTATTTTTAGCATACTTTCTAAAAGTATGTTGAGCAGCACTAATACCTGAGTGTTCAATTTGAAAAGCAAGAGTCCCATTAAAAAACTGACCAAAAGGTCCGTATGTCCCAAAGATTGCCATTTTTCTCATTTGCTCAATGGCATTAACTACACTTTGCCAAGCTTTCTTAGGGTTCTTTGTGTAGTAAGACATAGCAAAAGTATTACGTTGTGCTTGTGCTACAGCAGCAGATGTTACACCAGCCCACTCTGGATTTTCAACCATCTTCCAAGCATCAGGGTGTTCCATAAATTCATCAATACCCATGTTATATTTTTTTCTTACAAGCATATCTAAATTAGTCATAAACTCTACGGACTTAGTGTATATGTCTACTGCTTTAGTTCCATATATTTTTTGCCCTAAATCAAAGTAACCATCCACCCATCGTTTAGGATTAAGTACGCTTCTAGATTCTTCTTTTTTTATTATGCCCATGTAGGCAGGAAAGTCTGTAACTTCTATGCCACCGTTTGCCCACTTCATTAGTTTATCTACGTCAGGAAAAAAATTCATAAAAGACATAGCATCATCAGCAGCAGAATCAGGGTCAAGTAATCTACCTGCTTTGTATATTTGATTCAGTCTGATGTTTCTTGCTTTAGTAAACCATCGTTTTCTTTTTGCTGCATCTTTAGAAAGCAATGCTATAGGATAAAATAAAGCTGCTTGAGATATTTGAGCAGCAGTTTGTAAACCGCTTAACATCTGCCAACCTCTTACATTTAAATATGTTGTGCCGGGGTTTATAACAATACCTTTTATAAACCTCTCTGTTAACCAACTAAGTTGACTAACCGCCCATATACCAGAATCAGTTACTGTTTTTCCTAGTACAGGAACTCCTTTTTTTCTCATTCGTTCTAAGAATGGAAGAACAGGTTCTAATACATCATCTGCTAGTGTTAATGTAGAACCTTTCTTGGGAAGTTCTAATCTGTGTGCGCCTCTTCTTAAAAATCGTGAGTTGTTACCTATTAGTCCTAGACGTTTTCCTGCTTCTCTAATTGCTGCAGCATCTCTCAACATACCCTCATTTAAAGATACAGGTTTTCCTGTTGCAGGATTTTTAAAATCATCTAACTCTTTACCTAATGTTTTTCTAAACATAGTTTGAAATTCTTTACGTATTTCTTTTGGTGCTTTCATAACTACATCTGCAAACCAGTTAGCGTAGTTGTCAGTTATTGCTTTACCGTCTTTATTTTTTAAACCTTTTCGTGGACCAAGGTATTCAATACCGTATCGTTCCAATATATTCATTACACCTTCTAAACCATTCTCTGGGTCACCCCAAAAGAAAGTTCTATATGCAGCATCTTGATAGTCAATCTCTTGACCCTTTGGAGTAGTTCTACCGGGAGAACCTGCTTTAGCCTTCTCAAAAAAAGAAGTAAACTTTTTTGTGTTAGCATCTAATAACTTTTGAAGTTCTTCAGAAGCACTTTTTACAGTGCCGTCTTTTAACTTGATTTCTTTAAAAGTTTTCCATGCATCATTAGGACTAAATGTTTCTGCTTTTTTTAATGCGGCATTCTTGTAACCTATAATAGATTCCATAATCCACGGAGTAGTCTTCTTACCTAGTAACACATTCCTATATCTTTTATTTGCTGCTACTTGATATGCATAACCTAGTCCACCACCAAAAAAGAAACCACCTGCACCAAACAGTCCTGTTGAAAAGTAATTATACTTATCTTGTGTTCCAGTAATAAGGTTTGTGTTTTGTGTTGCAATGTCAGAACCAACATCAAACATAGCATTTAAACTTGCTGTAGTTAATGCACCTCTTCGTAAAGCTTTACCTTGAACTTCAGAATCAGCCATGCCTTTATTAAGTAGTCTGTCTTTGTCAACTCTTACTAATCTTTGTTTTTCACTATCTGAATATTTTTTATTTTTCTCTAGTCTTCTTGCAAACTTTTTATTTTCTTTTTCAGTTAAGGCATCTGCTCCTTTTCGTAGTGCAGTTTTGTTTGCACCCCTGCCAAAAAAAGCAGAGATAGCAGTTTCAGGAGCAGCGGCAAAATTCCAAGCGTGATTTCCTACAGCTTTTAATCTGTCTAGTCCAGAGGCATCTCTTTGAAAAGCCCCTCCTACTTTAGTCCACAAGTCTGTAGCTTCTTTCGATGCAACTAGACCCTCTGCTTCAGCAGTGTGTGATGTCCAGTAGTATTGTTTCCATGCGTGAATAGATATGTAATCATCTAAGTCTCTTCTGTGTTCTACAAAAGCATCTACAATTTCTTCTTGGTCATTGGTATTTAAATTCATACCCCATCTTTTATCCATATAATTTTCTACAACTCTGTAGTAATCTGGATTAGTTTTTAATTCAGGTAAAGTAATACCGGGTTTTTGTATGTCTCTTTTTGCTAGGTATCTTTTTGAATCTATCTGTTTAGCTTGATACATTCTTTTATTTGCAGGCGACTGACCTTCCCACAAATCTTTATACTCTTGATGTCTTTCTTCAAGTTGTTCGTCTGTTAATCTATCCCAGCCCGGACCTCTTACAGTAGTTGGACTCATTAGTTTCCAGTAGTCTAGTCTACCATCAGGTAATTTTGGAGTAACAAAACTAAAGGGATTACTTCCTGCTACATCTTTTTCAGGATCATAAACTAAATGTTTATCCACATCAGGAAAATAATCTTGTAAAAATATTTTATCTCTGTCTGCATCAGAAGAAAAGTCATCTCTTATATTAGGAGTAATAGGAATTTTTATTCCTGCATCAGCATCCAAACTTACCTCTGACTCTGGTGTAAGAGGTATAGAAAAATCTTGTTCTTCAAAAGCACTACCTACTCCTAGAACAGATAGCCCTCGTGTTTCAGTTCTGTCTAGTACACCCATAAAAAAATCCTATACGTCTGGAGTAACATATTTTATTACATCATCTATAACTACGTAACCACCTTCATTACGGTTGTTTATTGCTAGTATAGCGTCTTCTTCTGTATCAAAACTTAATCCTTGTACAGCAAGCCTATCTTTATATGTTTTAAGTGCAGCATTCATTGAAGATGTACGTGGGTTTTGTGTGTACGCACCACCAAAATCTTCTTCTTGTTCACTCATATAAGCAAATAAATAAGGGTCATAATCAAGGGCATAAGTAACCATGTCAGGCATTTGATAATTTCTAGTTGCAAATGATGTAAAGTTATTAGACGTTACCGCATCTAATCTTTTTAGTTCTGATATTGCTTCTATGTAGTTTGCGTATCCTGTAGCACTATTATTTGAATTAACAAAAGTTCTTTCGTAATTTGTTAAACTTCTGCCTATATTTGCAGCACTTAATCTATCAAATATTTCTGTTTGTGAATACCCTTGCTCACTATTTAAAATCTTACTATACCCATTGTCTCGTACATCAATCTCACCTTGACGGGCTTCAATTCTTTCTTTAAATAAAGAAAATAAATCTGCTCTGTTTTGTGATTCTCTAGCAGAAGATAAAGGTTTTGGTCCTAGTTGCTCAGATAAGTCTACACTTCCTGAACCTGTATTTCTAGATCTTCCTCCCATTAATCTATTTATATCTCTTCCTGTGTAAGCACCAACATAAGCTTCATCTAAATAATCGTCATCACTTAGTCCACCTGTCATTATAGCTTGTATAATATTGCCCCTGTCGGATTCATCGGGTGCTGCATCAGGATCGTGGTACAAATTAAAACTTCTATATATAGCATCTTTAATATCTATGTCAGCATCTCCTGCCCAATCTGCAGCAGTTTCACTAATCATACGAAGCCTATCAGGTTTTATATTAGGTCTAGCCTCTAGCTCATCATATAATTCATTAATAGAAAAGACATCTCCTTTTTCATACACACCAAGTAAAGCTCTTTTATCTATGCCCATAGCAACCATTCGATTTATCTTAGTTAAAACTTCTTCTGCTCCTTCTTCAGCATCTGCTACAAGTCGAGGCGCATTTGTTCTAAGATGATCTCTTCGTGTCACATTAGTTTTTCTTATGTCGTCCCTTATTTTATTTACATCCTGTGTAAACTGAGGACCAAACCCTGCCCAAAAACCTGCCATTACATTGTACTCCTATTCATTAGACCTGTTGGTGCAGCAGCTACTAATGTATCTTCTTCAGGTTCTATTTTTATTTCAGGTTCATTAGAAGACATCATAATATCGTCAGCATTTTCATCTATATTTAATTCTTCTGTATCTTCTTTTACAAAACTAAGAGCGTCTTGAAGTAGCTCATCTTCTGGGTCGTCTTTTAATACAGCCATTATTTTTTTAGCAACTAATGAGGATACTCTTTCTTCTTTTTGTTTTTTTATTTCTTCTAGATCTTCTTCATCACCCATTACAAACTCAATGTCTGCTTCTTCTGCAATAGCTACTAATTGTTCTTTTATTACAGGAGTTATTAATAAACCTATATCAGGATTATACAAACCATCTGCTTGACTATTTGTTTTTATAGTTTCCGCTAAAGCTATAACAGGAAACTTTGCGTGTAATAAAGTAACAATACTATCTACAGTATCTAAATCATTTAATTTTTTTAACTCATACTCTGCTGCTTTAATAGGGTCACTGTATTCTGCTGGTCTTTCCCAAGGAAAGTTTTTAGGTTCGTCAGTAAGAGACTGTCCCGGTATTGCAGCTTGTAATAGACTTTCTTGTATGTTACTCATTTTATTTTACCTATAGTTCTTCATTGTTTCTAAGTTCATATATCATTAAAGCTAGTTTAGCTGTAGTTCTAGTTACATCAGTTATTTCTTCTTCAGGTACATCTTTTTCTTTTTTACTATTAGGAGGAGACATTAGTGCATTAGTTTTCATAAAGTGTTTCTCCTATTATCTTTTTACTGGTTTATATATATACTTAAAGGGATTGTTTGCGATTCCTGCAAAAGTATGTTTGCCTATAGTTAATTTATTTTCTGCTTCTGCTGAACTCATCCAAGACTTTCTTTCTGCTACTTCAGGATTCCAATAATAAGATGCACCTCCTGTAGGATCTTTGTACCTAGAAGAAGTAATGCCTTCAATAACTTTTAAAGCAGTCTTATAACTATTATCTTCTGGTTTAATAGCTCTAGGATCAACTTTACTATCTTCATTCCATGCACTAAACTGATAAGGAGATTTTATAATTTTAGTTACAGTATCTTTTCCTTGCCACTTACTTAATGTTCTATTTAATATAACATACCCTACACCAATCTGCCCTTTAAGAGATTCGCCCTGTGCTTCAGCCGCAATAGTCCTAGCCATAATGTCGATGTCTGTGTCAGTTAAAGAGTATGACTCACCATTTTTAGAAAAAATTGTACGGGGTATAGTGTTTAATTCAAACGCTTTAGGTTTTTCAATAAGACCTTTTGGTTCTTTAGTAGTAGTAGTGGTGCTTGTTTCTTTTACAGTAGATCTTTTTTTAGGTCGTATATCTTTAAACGGATCTACTTTAGGTCTTAACTTAGGTTTGAAGTCATCATACGCACTACCTTCAGTTATAGTTTTTACCATACTATTTATTGTTGCTATCATGTCAGGATAAGGATCGTCACCTCTTGCTGTTGATTGTGAAAACGTAGGAGCTTTAGCTACAGCCGTAGCCCCTTTAGTAATCGCACCTGCAAGACTATCAGTAGGAAGCTCTTTTACTTTTTCAAAATGATTAGAAAAGAAATTTGCTAGTTCTGAAACTTTATCTGAAAAACTCATTTATTAAAACCCAAATTTCTTTCCTAAAAAACCACTTAATATAGTAGAGAAGAAAGATCCTTTACCCATTTGATCAGCTAAGTCAGCTTGTTGTTGACCTGTTAGTTTAGCTACTGCAATCTTTACTGCCCTGTCTGCTGCACTTTCTGATCCTGTAAAAGCAAAAGACATTAAGTCTCTTTCTCTTTGCCACAACTGATCAAGTGCTGTACCAGTTAAACCGTTTACGTTTTTAGCGTACTCCATGTTAGCTTCGTTAGCTGCAGCAGTATTGAGAGTAGTAGCATTCTGTCTCCACTGTGCATTAGATTGCGCTATAGCTAATCCGTTAGTAGCGTTAAACTGATCACGTTGGTTATCTAACTCTGCATTAAATCTTTTAAGTGTGTTAGTTTGTTCTGCATCAAAGGTTGACATTGCATTAGTTTGAGTAGAATTAAACTGACTGGTTTGGTTAGCTAGACTAGCAAAGAACTGCTGTGTCTGTGTTTCAGATGTAGCGTTTAACTGACTAGCTGCATTCTCCGCAGCTTGATCAGTAAACAAAGAAGCTGTAACTTGCTGTTGTTTAAACATACTAGTTTGTTGTTCGTTACTTAAGTTCTGCATATCCATCTGCATAAAGTTCTGAGCATTCTGTACTGCAGCTTGTTGTCTATTGTTTAAGTTTGATATGTCTAACTGTGATAGTGCAGCAGCCTCAGCCATAACCATAGCTTGTGAGTTACTTAAGTTAGCCATGTTCATTGTGTTAGCTGCTCTGCCATTCTCTAAAGCTATCTGTTGATCTGCTGTAAAGTTCATGTTAGCTATGTCACCAATACGAGAGGAGTTAGCTACACGTGATTGGAACTCTTGGTCAAACTCTTGTCCTATAAATGTAGCTCTTTGTTGAGCTGCAAGCATAGCACGTTGCTGTCTGTTTGACAAGTTCTGCATTTCAAATTGTGCAGTAGTTGAAGCATCAGCTTGAGCTATAGGTATCGCTGACTCCATAGCTGCCTGTATGATAGCTTGTCCAGCCATGCTTGATGCACCTAGCCCTCTAGCTGCCATCGCTGCGTTAGCGGCTCTCATAGCTCCTGCTGCCCATACAGGTGTCTCACCACCATCGAAGTCATCCATTAGTGTGTCGAGCTGACCTTTAACTGTAGCTTTATCGGAGGGTGTAGCAGTAGCTGCTTCTATCTGCTCTGTAAATTCAGCGGCAGTAGCTGCGTCAGCAGCCCCACTTATTATCTCTCCGTCTTCTACTTTACGTTTGACAGGATTAGTTATTACATTAGCTGTACCTTGTGCTGCTTCCAGATCGGATACGGCAGACTTATCTTCTGTTGCTGCAGTTACTTGAGCGTCATCTCCTACTTCACCTGTCTTTGCAGTCATAGCATCAGTAGCAGTTTTAACTTTATCAGCTACAGTTGTTGCTGTCATTACACCTGCTGGACCTTCTGCTGTAGGTACATCTGCAGTAGATACGTCTGTAGCGGTAGGTAGATCTACAGATGGGTCACCTGTAACTTGACCTGTACCTGCAGCTATTTCGTTATAGTCAGACGGTACTATGTTTTCAGTTACGCCAG
>Ga0209384_1001458_pt1 | contig 12363 bp, 6 predicted proteins | sample CoawatmetaG05DNA_FD_187511 | JGI IMG/M metagenome (GOLD analysis project Ga0209384, IMG submission 187511) | Marine microbial communities from the West Antarctic Peninsula - Coastal water metaG058-DNA (SPAdes) (version 2) | ecosystem: Environmental > Aquatic > Marine > Coastal ... | reverse complement strand
TTTTTGTAATTTTCTATTGGGGAGGCGCAATGATTGGACGTTTTGTCGGCGCTTATTTAACTAAGATTATGACTCCAGGAAAAGTGTTATCTATCTTCGCTATTTTAGCAATTATGATGATTTTAATTTCTATAAATACGCTAGGTCTAATTTCAATGTGGTCTATTTTAGCAGTCGGTTTGTTTAACTCTATTATGTTTCCAACCATTTTCACATTGAGTTTAGAAGGTTTAGGAGATTTAAAGGCACAAGCTTCTGGCTTGCTTTGCATGGCAATTGTTGGTGGCGCGATTATTCCGTTTATTTTTGGAAGCTTAATCGATAGTTTTGGTTTTAAAACAGCTTTTGTTTTAACTATTTTATGTTATGGCTATATCTTATTTTTCGGCAGAATAAAAGCGAAATAATAATTTCAAAATGGAGAGTATTAAACATCCTATATCGCAAATAAAAAAAGCGAAATTAAGTTCACTTTTATTGTTTCATTCCTGCTTTTTAAGCACTCATAATAAGTCAGGTTTTTCATAAATTAGGATTGGTTAAGAAATGTAGGTGTATCTTCCAGGGAAATAAAAAGAAACTATAAAAATTTTTTTGAACACAAGGGGGAAATTGGACTAATCCTTTGTTACTTTATTATACTCATTTATCATAAAATACGCCCAAACGACGACACAAACCACAACAAAGACTGAAAAGGATAGCATTATTTTATCTATGTTCATTTCTTATAAGTTTTAAATAGATCATTACTCCTAAAAGAGTTGGAGCCCATATTCCAATAAAAATTCCACGTAGTTTGTCTCCAGTTAAAAAAAGGTATTCGGCGACAATAATTATTAGAATACATAAGGCTAACATCAGAAAGCTAGCAATTCCTATCTTTTTAAAAAAATTCATTCTTTTATTTTTTATAAAAATAATTTAAATTTCTACCATTCTTTATAAATATTACAATTAAATTTTCTAGATTTATTTTTTTTAATGACCATTTAATCTTAGATTTAAAAAATAAAAACAATACATTTAGTGCTTGTTTCATTTTAAGTAATTGATTATGATTATTTTAGAATATTTAAATACCAAACAAAATTGTAAAATGAATAAGAACATGCCTACAATAACTTTATTTTTTGTAGCCTTCTTCTTTGTGTTCAATTTTTATGGACAAGAATTACCTCCAATACATGTTTTTACGACAGAAGATTATGGTGGTGAAAATCAAAATTGGTCTATTTCACAGGCTTCTAATAAATATATTTATGTAGCAAACAATAAGGGTTTATTGGAGTATAATGGTGCAAAATGGCATTTGTATGCAACGCCCAATGAAACGATCATGAGATCTGTAAAATGTATTAATGATAAAGTTTTTACTGGGTTTTTTAGAGGTTTTGGGTTTTGGAAAAAAAATAACGCTGGTTTTTTAGAATTTAATTCCATTGTAAAGAACAAAGAAATTAAAATGTATGAAGATGAACAGATTTGGGAAATTATAGAATTAGATGGTTGGGTATTATTTAAATCTCTTCAAAGAATTTATCTATACAATTTAAAAACAACTTCTTTAAAAATTATAGAAGGTTCAAACGTCATTACAAAAATATCGAAAGTAAATGATGTTGTTTATTTTCAAGATCTAGAAAAAGGACTATTTAAGATAGAGAATGGACAGCCATCGTTAGTTTCTAATCATGTCGTTTTGAAAAATAATAAGATTACAGATATTTTTTATAAAGATGAAAAGCTTTTCTTTTTAACACAAAAAGAGGGTTTCTATTTTTTCGATAAAAAATCTTTAAAAAGATGGGAAATTTCTGCGAATCCTTATTTAAAAAACAAAACGATTTATAGCTCAAAAATTTTGAGCAATGGAACTATTATTTTGGGTACAATTTCTAATGGAGTAATTTATTTAACGGAGACGGGTGATCTCGACTATCAGATAGATCAAAACTTAGGATTGAGTAATAATACGGTGCTTTCTGTTTTCGAAGATCTTGATAAAAACGTGTGGCTGGGCTTAGACAACGGTATTAATTTAATAAACTTCAAATCTCCCCTTAAAATATTTGTAAATAAAAAAGATTTTTTAGGTTCAATTTATACGTCCACTATTTATAATGGATACCTTTATCTAGGAACAAATCAAGGTTTGTTTTACAAAAAATACAATTCTAAGAATGAGTTTTCATTTATAGAAAAGACGCAAGGTCAAGTATGGAGTTTAAAAATTATTGACGACACTTTATTTTGTGGTCATGATTCTGGTACTTTTATAGTAAAGAACAACAAGGCAAATTTAATTTTTGATATCCAAGGTACTTGGGGTGTTAAGAAATTGAAAAATAATTTAATTATTCAAGGAAATTATGATGGTTTGTATGTTTTGCAGAAAGAAGGAGATACATGGAGCTTGCGTAATAAAATCAAGGGATTTAAGAATTCTAGTAGATATTTTATAATTTTAGACAATAGTGAAATATTTGTAAATCACGAATATAAGGGTGTTTTTAAGCTGAAAGTCGATACTTCATACAGTACTGTATTAAAAATAAAAAAAGATACTTCTGTGAAAAAAGGAATTCATTCTAGTCTTTTAAAACACCAAAACAACGTTTTTTATGCCTCTAAGAAAGGTGTTTATAAGTATGATTTTGAGAAGAATGCTTTTAACTTAAATACGATCTATAGCAAACTAATACCCGAAAGCGTGTTTGGTTCTGCAAAATTAATTTCAGATGAGTATTCGAATAAACTATGGTCTTTTACAGCAGAAGGTCTGCGGTTTTTAACGCCGGGAAAACTAAGTAATATCCCAACCTTAGAAAAGGTTCCAGTTAAAAAATCTTTAATTAAAGGAGCCTCCGGTTTTGAAAACATTATCCATCTTGAAAATGAAAAGTATCTCATTGGTACTATTAATGGATATTTAATAGTTGATTTAAATAAAATAATTTCCTCAAATAATTTCCAAATTAACATCAATCAAATTTTTAATAACAAATTAGAAAATCCTTCAAAACGAATTTACTTAGATAGAGAAGCAAATTTTAGATACGAAGAGAATAATGTTGAATTTTATTATAGTGTTCCTTATTTTGACAAAACATCAGATATTGTATATCAATACAAGCTTGAAGGGTATAATAGTAAATGGAGTGATTTTACGGTATTAAACTCTATTTTGTTTGAAAATTTACCATTTGGAGATTATAACTTTAAGGTAAGAGCTTTAATTGTAGGTGCTTTGAGTAATAATGTTTCTGAATTCAAATTTAGCATAGAAAAACCTTGGTTTTTATCGAACATTGCTATTTTATTTTATGCTTTAATATTCCTTTTTCTAGTATTTACATGGTATACCTTGTCAAAAAGATATTACAATAAAAAACAACAGAGCTTATTATCTGACGCCCAAAAAGAGCTGGAGTTAAAAGAACTAGAAAGTTCTCAGAAAATAATAAAATTAAATAATGACAAATTAAGAAATGATATCGAAAGTAAAAACAGAGAATTAGCGACCTCTACGATGAGTATTATTAAAAAGAATGAGTTTCTTAATTCGATCAAAAATGAGCTTTCAGAGGGCAAAGAGAAGAGTCTTTCTAAAGTGATTGAAATTATTGATAAAAACTTGAACAATACAGATGATTGGAAAATGTTTCAAGAAGCGTTTAATAATGCAGATAAAAAATTCTTAGACAAAGTGAAAGATAAGCACCAAGACTTAACACCCAATGACCTCAGATTGTGTGCTTATTTAAGGCTAAACCTATCCTCTAAAGAAATAGCACCACTTTTAAATATTTCTCCTAGAAGTGTAGAAGTGAAAAGATATCGTTTGAGGAAAAAAATGAATTTGGATCATAATGCAAATCTCACAAACTATATTTTAGATATATAGTACTACATCACATGGGTAAATAACCTATACATTACTACAACATTTTATTCTGTAGGCCATTTTTTATTTTTCCGCACCCGCTATATAGTGGGTTCTAGGCGTGTTTTCTCTCAAAGAGTGGGCATGTATGTTTTTTGTTGCGGTGGTATTTATGCATTCAATAATTATTTCGCCTTAAATTTAACAAAAAATAAATTCTTTTTTCATGGGAAAACAAATCACATTATTATTCTTACTTTTAATTGGTTTTTGTGCAACTGCACAAACAGTTAATGTTAAGGGCGTTGTTAAGGATGCTGTCACTGGAGAGGTACTCCCTGGGGTAAGTATCGTTATTAAAGGAACCGTTAAGGGGACAGAATCAGATTTTGATGGTCTTTATAATTTAAAAGACATGAATGTAGGGGAAACTTTAGTATTCAGATATTTAGGCTATAAGCAATATGAGGTAATAGTAAAAAGTGCTAGAGTTGATGTTTCTTTAGAAATTGAAGCAGAATCTTTAGATGAAATAATTGTTGTTGGTTATGGTAGCCAGAAGCGTAAAGATGTTACGGGTTCTGTATCTATCGTTGGAGAAGAAACTTTACAAGCGTTAAAACCAATAGACGCAACTTCTGCGCTGCAAGGAACAACATCTGGTGTTGCTGTAAATTTATCATCTGGTGCTCCAGGTGCAAAAGTAAACATATTAATTCGTGGTGTAAGTTCTAATACAAATAATCAACCTTTAACGATTGTAGATGGTTATGAGGGAGATTTAAATAGTATAAATCCGAATGATATTGAATCTATAACGGTTTTAAAGGACGCGCAAGCAGCTATTTATGGTATTAAAGGTGCAAACGGTGTTGTTTTAGTTACTACAAAAATTGGTAAAAAGAATAAAGCGCCAACAGTAAGATATGACACGTATGCCGCAGTTCAGCAAACAACGCGAAAGCTAGACTATTTAAATGCAACAGAATATGCATTGGTCTTAAATGAATCTTATGCAGCGAGCGGTCAATCCTTGCCATTTAGTGATGTTTCGCAATTGGGTTTTGGTACTGATTTCCAAGAAGAATTATTCAATAATGCTTTGTTAATGAATCATAACATTAGTGTTTCTGGGGGTGGGGAAAATTCTAGATACTTTATAAGTGCTTCTAGGACAGAACAAGATGGTATTATTGCAAAAGAAAATTCAAATTTTACTAGAAATAACATCAAATTAAATTTAGGTATTGATATTACTGAAAAGTTAAATTTTTCAGTAATAGCAAATTACTTCACAACTGCTTCAGAGGGCTTTTCTGGTTCCGTATTATTTAATGGTTTAAACTTTGCACCTACCTTTGCCGCCGATGAAGATGATGTAAATAATTTTTTGGGAATAGAGTTAATCAATCCATTAAATCAATTAAAAAATACATTTAACGAAAATAATGGAACGGGTCTAGAAGGTAATTTTAAATTAGAATACAAGCCTATTGAAGGCTTAAAAGTAACATCTAGGGTAGGTTATAAAATATTTAATGAAAAAGGACGCTCTTTTTCACCAATACAAAGTTACGGTAATAGTAAGGTGTTTAATACCTTGCAAAGTTCGGTGTATCAGTTTAAAGCAACTTCTACAAGAATTGTTTGGGAGTCCTTTGCAAATTATGAAAAAACCTTTGCAGAAGATCATAACACTACTTTTACGCTAGGGACAAGTGTACAAAACGATTTATTTGATGGGATTTATGCATCGGGAATTGATGTGCCTAATAATTCTTATGATTTTGCGCAGTTAAGTTTAACAGATCCTCAAAATGATCAAAGAAGTTTAAATTCTGGTTTTGATGATTTAAGGTTAATTTCTTTTTTCTCTAGATTACAATACAATTATAAAGGAAAGTATTTATTCTCTGGTTTGGTAAGAAGAGATGCTGCTTCTGTTTTTGCGAAAGAATTACGAGTAGACCACTTTTGGTCGGCTACTACCGGTTGGAAGATTTCTGATGAAGATTTCATGAAAGACAATGCAACCATTAGCTTTCTTAAATTAAGAGCAAGTTATGGTACTTTAGGAAATTTAGTGGGGAATAATTTAAATAGGTCCTTTTTAAGTGGAGAAGGAACCTATGTTTTTGATGGTGCTTTAGTGGATGGAACTGCCCAAGGTAGAATACCAAATGCTTTAGCACAATGGGAAGCTGCAGAAAAACTAGATATCGGTTTAGACATCAACTTGTTTGATGATAAAGTTTCTATCGTTGCAGATTACTTCGAAGAAACTAGGAAAAAATTATTAATTCAGAATTTCCCGGTGTCAGGTATTTTAGGAACCGCTGCGCCTGGTGGTGCAAATCCGACAGTAAATGCAGGTTCTTCTATGAATACTGGTGGTGAATTGGCAATTAGTTACAAGGCAATAGAAACAGAAGATGCTTCTTTAAACTTTTCTTATAATGTAACGTATGTTAAGAATGAAGTTACCGATGTAACAGGGGGCGCATTTATTGAAGGTGGTGGTTTTGCTATCGGTAATTTACCTCCTTCCAGAATGGAAGTCGGACAACCAATTGGCTATTTCTACGGCTTACAAACAGATGGTATTTTTCAAAATCAGGCAGCAGTAGACGCACATCCTTCGCAATCTAGTTTAGGAGCGCCTCTAACTTCTCCTGGCGACATTAGATATAAAGATGTAAATAATGACGGCGTTATCGATATTAATGATAGAACTAATATTGGTAAACCTCAAGCAGATTTCTTCATGGGCTTCAATCTATCAGGAAACTACAAAAACTGGGATTTTAGCGCGTATTTGTATGCTGAATTAGGAAAAGAAATTGTTAGAAATTACGAACGGTTTTTACCAAATTCAAACAAACCCTCTTATTATTTAGATAGATGGACAGGCGAAGGAACAAGTAATTCTGTGCCAAGATTAACAAACGATGCTACAAATAATAAGTTGTTTTCTGATTTCTTCGTAGAAGATGGTTCTTTTTTAAGGCTACAAAACGTTCAAATTGGCTACAATTTAGATGCAAGTTTACTAGAAAGGGTAGGTGTTGCTAAATTAAGATTGTACACAAGTATCAATAATTTATTCACTTTAACAGATTATACTGGTTACGATCCAACAATAAATGGGGGAGCAATTGGCGCAGGTATCGATTCAGGAACATATCCTTCTGCAAGACAATTTATTTTAGGATTAAACGTAGAATTTTAAAAAAAGCAAGTAATGAAAAATATAAGCAAAAAAATAGCAATTAGTATTATCATCATTGCAAGTTTATTTATAGTAAATGGTTGTTCTGATGATTATTTAGACAATACAAAAGTGTTCGCAGAAGACTCTGAATCATTTTTCAATTCAGAAGCAGATTATTACAATGCATTAGTTGCAGCGTATGATCCTTTACAATCTTCATTTATAAATGTATTAATGGGTGAAATAGCCTCTAATAATACTTTATGTGGAGGAGAAAGTGCAACAGATGTTCCTGGATATCAACAAGTAGATGATATGATACACACTCCTGTAAACTCAGAATTACAAAGTTTGTGGAGCTGGATGTTTGGAGGTGTAAACAGAGCAGCATATATCATAGAATTTCAAGATAAAATAGATTTTACAGGAAAAAATGTAATTATCGGAGAAGCACGTTTTTTAAGAGCATATTATAATTTTGAATTGGTAAAATGGTTTGGAGCAATTCCTATCAAACCAGCAGGACGCTTTTCTGTTGGAGATGAGCAAAGTATTCCAAGATCTCCAGTTTCAGAAGTATATGCTTTGATAGAAGCAGACTTAAATTTTGCAGTTGCAAATATGTCTTATACATCGCCACAAGTTGGAAGAGCAACAAAGGGAGCAGCAGAAGCATTGTTAGGTAAAGTATACTTATACCAAGACAAGTTTACTGAGGCTGCTGGTGCTTTAGAAGCTGTAATCACAAAAGGACCTTATATGCTAGAAACAGATTATAATAAAATATTCTCTTTTGCAGGAGAAAATGGTACTGGATCTGTTTTTGAAGTACAATACACAGATGTAGAAGGAGCTGGTTTTGGCTGTTTACAATGTAGTGAAGGGAATGTAGCTGTTGGTTTCCAAGGCCCACGTTTTACTTCTGGAGAATATGAGCCTTACACACAGGGATTTAGTTTTAATGTGCCCACACAAGAAATGGCAGATCAGTTTGAAACTGGAGATAACAGAAAAGAAGCAGCTATATTTGAAATAGATGTTTTTGTGGAAGCAAGAAAGCAAGAGCTTTTAACGGATAGTGACCCAAATAATGATGCTGATTTTCCTCTATATAATTTAGGAAATGAACATACTGGCTTTTTTAATAAAAAGTACATTCCAAGAGTTAGAAGTGCAGATGCAGCAGGAGATTTAAACTTAACAAATCCTAACAATTACAGAGCAATTCGTTTTGCAGATGTTTTATTGATGGCAGCAGAAGCTAATAATAGAAAGTCATCTCCTAATGACACAAAAGCGAAACTATATTTAAACAGGGTTAGAGCAAGAGCATTTGGAAATACGAATAATGAAATTACGCTTGGAGGAACTGGTTTGTTAGATGCAATTTATCAAGAAAGAAGAGTTGAATTGGTAGGGGAAGGGCATCACTTTTTTGATTTAGTAAGAACAAATAGAGGAACTCAAATTCCAGGATTTACTTCAAATAAGAATGAACTTTTTCCAATTCCTTTAGAGGAAATACAGTTTTCGCAAGGAAATTGGGATCAGAACCAAGGATATAGTAATTAAACATATTAAGACACAGATATGAAATACATAAAAACAATTTACACGGCATTCATAATATTAATTTTTGTGAGTGCTTGTACAGAAAACGAAAATCTAGATTTTATAGAGAATGTTCCTGTACCATCAAATATTGCAGCTACGTTTAATATTACACAAGATAATACAGGGGTTGTAACAATAACTCCAAGTGCAGAGAGCACAATTTATTTTGATATTTATTTTGGCGACAGTACAACAGAGCCCGTAAAATTAACGCAAGGAAAAAGCACGACGCATACATACCTTGAAGGTAGTTATGATGTAAAGGTTATTGCTTTTAATTCTGTTGGTAAAACTACCGAAATTACGCAATCTTTAGTTGTCTCTTTTCAGGCCCCACAAAACTTGGTGGTCACTTTAGAGAATGATGCATCAACTTCTAAACAATTAAAGATAACAGCGAAAGCAGATTTTGCTACTACGTATGAATTTTATTCTGGAGAAGCAGATGTAACACAACCGGCAGCAATAGCAAATATCGGAGATCCGTTAAATTATCAGTATAAAGACGCTGGTATATATGACATCAGAATAGTTGCAAAAGGAGGCGCAATTGCAACCGCAGAATACACGGAAAGTTTTGAAATAACTGAGGTTTTAGCACCTGCAGTGGCAGCACCGAATCCGTCAACTAGAAATCCAGAAGATGTAGTTTCTATTTTTAGTGACAAGTACACAGATGTTACTTTAAACGAATTACCTACAACTTGGTCTGAGTCAAATTTTGATGCAACAACCATCGAGGGTAACAATGTTTGGAAATTGTCAAACTTAGACTTTCTAGGAATGGTAACTAATTACGGAAATGGAGTAGATGTCTCAGCCATGGAAAAACTGCATATAGATTACTGGGTACCATCAGGAAGCACGAATGAGCTACTTGTTAAAATAGTAAATACGGTAGATGGTGGAGAAGGCGTTGTTTCTCTTGGAACTACTGAAGGAGGTTCTTGGCAAAGTATAGATATAGACATGACTGGTTTTGATGGAGGTGATCTTACAAACAAAAATAAAATAACACAGCTTTTAATTGATTCTGATGGATTAACAGGAGTGGCTTATATAGATAATTTTTATTTTTATAAGGCAAGTTCAAATACGCCAGTATTTGACGACGGTTTGCTAACAAATGGAGACTTTGAAAATGGAAGTGATTCTTGGCTTGTAGGGGTTGATGATAATTCTTCTGCGCCAGTAGTAACAGAAGGAGGAAACACTTATTATTCAGTAAATGTAACGGCAGCTGGAAATGCGTACGATGTAAATACAAGTCAGAAATTAGAAATTATTCAAGGAAAGACGTATACATTAACTTTTGATGCTTGGTCAGATGCAAATAGATCAATATTAGCGGGAATTGGATTAAGTGGCGGCGCTTTTACAAGTGATGTTCAAACAGTAAATTTAACAGCAACGAGAACAACATACTCGCTTACTTTATCATCAGCTAATTTTGGTGCTTTTGATGCAAGAGTTATTTTCGATTTAGGGGCAGAAACGGGTGTTGTTAATATAGATAATGTAGCACTAATTATAGGTAGAGGAGAATTAGTAGCAAATGGAGACTTTGAAAATGGTAGTGACTCTTGGCTGGTAGGTGTTGATGATAATTCTTCTGCACCAGTGGTAACTGAAGGAGGAAACACTTATTATTCAGTAGATGTAACGGCAGCTGGAAATGCGTACGATGTAAATACAAGTCAGAAATTAGAAATTGTTCAGGGTAGCACGTATACTTTAACATTTGATGCTTGGTCAGATGCAGACAGATCAATAATTGCCGGAATTGGTTTAAGTGGAGGTGACTTTTCAAGTGACGCACAAACTGTAAATATAACAGCGACAAGAACAACATACTCACTTACGGTATCATCAGCTAATTTTGGAGCGGTAGATGCAAGAGTTCTTTTTGATTCAGGAGCAGAAGTCGGTATCGTGAACATAGACGATGTTTCATTATCTAGAAATTAGATTTAGAAATATTATTCATAAAAGTTAATTTTATAAAAATATAAAAATGAGAAAATTAAAAAATATTTATATCCTACTCTTTTCAGTGGCAATTACCTTTTTTGGTTGCCAAGAAAATGACTATCAATTCGGGGAGATTCTCTCTCCTTCAAATATTACTATTAATTTCGAAATTGTTGGTGCAGATGCAGATAACCCCAATGGAGATGGATCTGGATTAGTCACGTTTACAACGACAGCAGACAATTCAAGTTCATATGTTTATTATTTCAACGATATTCCAGAAGCGGCACCTTCAGGTATTTTAACCAAAAGGTTTACACAGGTCGGTGTAAATACATATCAAGTAGTTGTAAAAGCGAATGGTAACGGCGGTATCTCTTCAACTAAAATAGTAGAAGTAGAAGTATTTAGTTCTTTTTCAGATATTGAGGCAGAATCATTTTTATCAGGAGCTCCGCTAACAAAGGATAGTGACGGAAATGATATTATAGACATTGCAGCACCAATTTCAAAGACATGGTATATAGATGGCGCTCAAAACGGTGCTTTAGGTGTAGGACCATCATTAGCTTTTGACATTCAAATAAACGGTGCTCCTACTCAATATTATTATCCAGCATTTTTTGCTTCACCCGCAGGTTCTGGAAACGATTGTTACGTCGATGACGAATTAACATTTACCAAGAATTCAGATGGAAGTCTAACGTATGTTCTAGACAACAAAGGACAAACTTTTTTTAATGGAAATGCAGCACATCAAGCTGTAGTTGGCGGTTCTGGTGCTAACGGAGATGAGTGTTTTGAATTTGACACTTCTTCACAAAGCACCGTATCACTTTCACCATCTTCTGAAGATTGGTCTAAAGTAGCAGATCCAGACTTTGTTCCAAGAGAAACAGTTTTAAATTTTACAAACAATGGTTTAATGGGCTATTATGTAGGAGCTACTAGTTACGAAATCTTAGAAATTTCTGAAACAGAAATGCACATAAGAGTTTTAGATACTGCTGATCCTAATTTAGTTTGGTATTTTAAATTTACATCAGAAGTCCCAGCAGATGGCACCTTAAACAGTGCGTATACAGACTTAGTTTGGGAAGATGATTTCAATACAGATGGTGCACCAAATCCTGCTAATTGGACCTATGATTTAGGTGCTGGGGGTTGGGGAAATGGAGAACTTCAAACGTACACTGACAATGCAGAAAATGTAATTGTTGAAGGTGGAAGTTTAAAAATTAAAGCCAAAGCTAGTGGAAGTGGTTATTCCTCGGCAAGATTAAAATCTGAGGGGTTAAAAGAGTTTACTTATGGTAGATATGAAATCAGAGCAAAACTGCCAGCATCACAGGGAACTTGGCCTGCAATTTGGATGTTAGGCGCAAACTTCAAGACTGTTAGTTGGCCAGCTGCTGGTGAAATTGATATTATGGAACAAAAAGGAGGTGATAAAAACACCGTACTAAGTACGATTCATTATCCAGGTAATTCTGGAGGTGGAGCGCCAACCCAAGGCATAGAACTTGCAACTTCAACAACAGAATTTCATAATTATACGGTAGAATGGTCTGCCGCAGAAATTAAATTTGCAATTGATAATGAAGTGTATCACACGCTACCAAATGATGCAACTTTGCCCTTTAACGCTGACTTCTTTTTCATTTTAAATGTAGCTATGGGA
>Ga0209384_1001454_pt1 | contig 12398 bp, 9 predicted proteins | sample CoawatmetaG05DNA_FD_187511 | JGI IMG/M metagenome (GOLD analysis project Ga0209384, IMG submission 187511) | Marine microbial communities from the West Antarctic Peninsula - Coastal water metaG058-DNA (SPAdes) (version 2) | ecosystem: Environmental > Aquatic > Marine > Coastal ... | reverse complement strand
CTTGTGGTGATGTTGATGTGCTGGTGCGCTCTCCTCGTCAGTGAAAGCCTGGATACCCGCAAATCCATTCCCCGTGGCCTTGTGGTGATGTTGATGTGCTGGTGCGCTCTCCTCGTCAGTGAAAGCCTGGATACCCGCAAATCCACTCCCCGTGGCCTTGTGTTGATGTGCTGGTGCGCTCTCCTCGTCAGTGAAAGCCTGGATACCCGCAAATCCATTCCCGTTGACCGAACTGACGAGATCTGCTGGCCCTTGGGGTGGTTCATCAATAATTGCAAATATTCCAGAAAATCCAACACCATTAACTAATTTATGACTATTTGTCGTTGCGTCCAGTAAGGTTTCATGCAGCATGCCGTGCTTGATCAGTTTATTGACCACAACAGAATTGACGAGTATTAACCAACACACATCAATGTGACCTCTGATTGCACATAGTACCCCTATTTCAGTATTTTCTGTACACTTCCTTACTTCTTTCGGGGAAGACTTCTCCATGCTCAACTTCACATCATTAATAGGACAACATTTCCATCGAAACATTTCAAACAACAAATCTTCATGACAAAGTTGTTCGTGTTTGTAATTGGACACAAAATTGGCGAGGTTCGACCTCCAAAACTCCTGCCAAGATGCTTCTGGGTCGTTTTGCTGATGACTATCACGTGTTGTTTTATTCATTTTCAAAAACTTACACCCGACTGAAGCAGTACCCAACAAGAAATCTCGTGTTTCTATTTCAGTTATGCTGTTCACAACAGAACATGCCTCCTCTGGCAAGTATGTGCATGATGATCCCTTGTAATCACCCGGAAACAATTTCAAGCATAGACCTCGGGCATTCTTGGCCATGATTTCAATGTGATAGAATGACGATGTCCAAAATGACGAGCACCACTGACCCACAAACAGATAGTACCACATATATACCATATTCAACGTGCTATTACACAGGTACTGCCAACAAGTGTGACATACGCGCACTCGAATTCCATATTTTGGTATAGTTTGTGTATCTGAAACGTCTGTTAGGCATTTCAACACAACACGCTCCTCACGTGTTCACAACAAATAGACTCATTTGGACTGCCAATTCCCGTACAAAATAGAAGTCCGGGGTAAATGCTGAGAGTATTGTGAGCAGCACCACCATGGACAACACAATCATAACAGCAGAATTGTGGTACAACCCCCGCCCTATGAAAATTGTCAACCGCTCCCAAAATATGTCTATTGAAACAATACACACGACACGTGTTGGTAAAATATCTTTATTTTACACACACATACAAATATGAAGCGGCCATCACCACCATTTTACTTGCGCACCGACATCACTCCCATACCACAGGAACATACGTGTTTGATGTGCGCCAGAACAAATTCTCTTACTATGCGGATGCTAGCGTCGTCATCCGCCGTACCTGACCGCACACGTACACTCGTAATGCTCTTGTTGCACAGACCCCAGTTCTGACACATGTCCTTGTTGTTCCTGACAATCTCTGGCCTGTGTTCGGGGATGAAAGGCCAGTAACTGTCACTACTCGTGTCTATCAAACGAACCTCACTATATTTATCCTCTCCATCAAGACGCGTCCACAGACTTACACATCCATTATGTTTTTGTGTGAACAGCAAGCACGAATCAGGGACGATGCTTGAAATGTCAACATCACGGAGTATGTGCGCGAGTTCGTACACAGAAATACCACTCGCAAAATGGCACGAACTACTGTCCAGAGCCGCTTCTTTTACACAAACATCAGTCTCTGCGAGACACATTACGAGCATGTGTCATGTACGCCCCTATATACTATTGAAGACTGACGAAACTTTATTATGGCTTGCTCGAAATGTGTATTTTCTGCACACTTTGCTGCGCATATGGGGGTCATTGCCCATGTCGTGTAAATAACAGAGTACACCATGACTGTATATCAGACACAGCTGCCCTACAGAATCACGAGGCAATGGCAGGAGGTCTGCTTGCAAGTGCTGATTGTATCAAGTTCGCAATTTGCTACTGTGTTGCACAGTTGATGACAGTGGCATTCTTCATCGCTTCAATGTACAGGCATGACAATCCCATCTGTCTCACGTGTCTGCGTGTGCGCGTGGCTCTATTTTCAATCTCACCTGTTCTCTCACACAGACTTATGACGTACCGGGTGAATTTTTACGATGTTGATGTTTCCAAAATAATATCCATCCGCAAATTGTGGGACATTGTGTTGCTGAACCCGGCAGATTACACGCTTCGCAGTTTGAACGCCACCACCCATGAAAACTCCAAGGATCTGAGCGAGAGTAGGTTGATTGAAATGTACATGAAAAGTCACAACAACCGGGTGCACATGTATTCGGTATAAGCTATCTTTACCGCCACACTAGCCTCACACGTCATACTTGCTGATTGCAATGCCAATGCACCTTCCCGGCATACAAACACATCTCATTGTTGACAACATGCCAATACACAGGGGATGTTTGATGCTCATGTTGTGTTCCCTCACGCCATTGAGGACGTACTCAAGGTTTCTGTGACAACTGCATACCCCTGGAAACTATCAATTGAATCACTGGACACAGTTGTGCTCTTGTACTCACTGCTGGTGGTGTGTTATGCAATCCTGTACAACAACATCACAGAGCAGATTGCGGCGGCGCGGGGGCCCAAAGTAGACGAGATTGTCACAGCCAAACATTTAAACAACGAACTACTTCTGTATGACCTTGGATATTGGGTTCTGCTATATCTCGTCATATTCATAGCCATTGACTGCACTTCGTACGTGAGCATTTCGCTGATGACCGCCTGGTCAGCGCTTATGTACACAAGCACGCTATATGCTGCGTGTCTCGTGGCGGATATGGGCAGTATTTCACGCATACTGTGCGTGTTGGGCTGGGCCGTACAGACAATGATGATTACGTTCATCACAAACGCCTCGCTGTTCAATGGCTCGTTCATCCTCTTTATCCACATCTACAACGCCATTTTCTGCTACATCCAACTTGCCGAAGGCAGCGTGAACTACATCCGTTTTGTGAACCTACGGATATGGGGGGTTGTTTTTCTGAACCTGTGCTTGCTGGTGACTTACGTCAATAATATATCATATGTCGAGCAGCGTCGCGAGCCATTGCAATATGACAACAACGGCGCAGCCCACACACCCCGCGATTGATGCAGTAAATAATGCTGTATTTATCGCTTCGCTAGTATTACACGCCAAACATCGCCCCACCGTTTTTGCTTCGCTCGTACCACACGCCAAACATCACCCACATTTATTGCCTCGCTAGTACTACACGCCAAACATCACCCACATTTATTGCCTCGCTAGTACTACACGCCAAACATCACCCACATTTATTGCCTCGCTAGTACTACACGCCAAATATCGCGCCGCCAGCGCGACGGCGACCAGGCATGGCCCCAGTAAGTGCCACGGAACTCTCCATACTGCGCAACCGTTGCACAAGCTCATCATCCATGTGGTGGATATGCACCGACGCAGGCGGAGAGTGCGCTTTGTCTATTGGCGGGCTGCCGTACACATGTGACACAGGGGCAGTGAGTGTAGACGAGCCTCCGAGCAGGCCAGTCATGCTAGGTACTACGTTCTTGACATCCACAAGACCTCCCGACTCCACACTGCCCAATGACGAGTGCCCGAACACACAAAGTGCCCCCACACCCAACACACTTAAAAACACACCAGCCCCAACTAGATATACATCTGCAACCATGACCCACCCATAGACAGCCATATTCGGCGCGTCACGCTGTGCATGCCACTCTGGCCTTCGAGCTACAATGTAACAGCGCCATATCGAAATTGTGGTATACAAGCACGTCCGCGCACTGAGTTCGGAGAAGCTCGCCTGCTGGAACTCCAGCGAAAAACAGGGGGAAGTTGCTGTACTCGCTGCTAACACTACCACACACAATGCACACGCGGGTTGTGCAGCATGAAAGTACACAGGCACTGCCTCACGCGCGTGCGCAGCACTGTACTCTACAATACTGACTACACCCGCCATAACTGCCCATCCCAGACATGTAAGAAACAAAGACCCGCAGTGTGAAGGCTCCGCCCGGGGCGCAGCGCGCAATGCAAGTATTATAATAAACATGTCCACCACCAAACGCATGCTCCGTGCGAGGCTGCGTTGTTCCGTAAACACAGACTGGGCACACGCGTACGAGGCTACAAGCGCATCGAGTTTACATTCCAAGAGCGAGGCAATGATTCCACACGACGCAATGAGCCTGTGTGCGGCTTGCCCTGACATGTCAGGCCCGACGACCATCGAGGCTGTCCCCGGCACAGGTGCATTATACCACCACAGATTTCCAAGGCATAGCAAAAAACACGCCTTCACCATGACCCACGCGGCTGGGAAAAACGTGTCTGTCCGAGCGAAATCCAGCCGAGTCATCCCAAGATAGTAGAGGTGACTGTTGGTTGACACGTACACGTTTTTATACACAAGCATCTCTGACAAATCAAGCCCGCCTCTCACACAAATGCTAAACGAATTTACAATCTCTTCCACACGTCACGTTCCCTACAGAAGGCTCACACTCCTCAACAGGAGCTGCGACAATACCGTCCCCACAATACGTGGAACACGCTGGCACAGCATAGAACCCCGCCATGAGTCCACAACTGTTGGTACAACACTGGGAAAGAGGGGTATTCGCTGTTTTGTCACACTCCTCGAAAAGATCATGCTTGTAGTTGCCACATTCGTTCACAACGGGTGTGTACACGCACACATTATCTGAGCTTTGACAGCACGACATAAACACTGAAGTAAACAGAGATATACCCGCGCAAGCAACCGCTTTGTTGCACGACTGACACGTCACCCCATCACTTTGCAAGAACTCTTGTCCTGATTGACAAAACCGACACAACACACCCCCCCCCTGCGTGGTAATGCCTGCACATGAGCCACTCACTACCTCCACCGCCTTGTTACATGTGCCATGTGTCACACCCATGTCAGGCAATGAACTGTCAAAGTACGCGCTCTGGATCGGCTGTGTTTCGGCAACATGCGAAAGCAACACAAATTGTCCGCGCGCATATGCAGCATGTCTATGTACCACAATGTCATTCAGGAAGGTGTCTTCATTATTCCACATTGCCACGGATACACTCCCGCGCTTCAGATTCTGTTGCACCACTTGCAAAACACTATGCAATCCCGGGTCCATCTGCCAGTTCCAGAATTTACTTGAATCATACAGGACATCAAGAGAGAAGCCGCGTCCCACCAAAAACGATCTGGCTACCTTCCTCATTTGCTCTTGCACAACACTGTCACTCGGCACAGCTGTTCCGTGGGTCTGGCATGATACTTTTGCGCGTAATGGGACACTAGGGTCTGTGCGTACAAAATCACAAAACACTGCATGTGCCACCAGCTCATATGTGTTGATGTGTGTGGCAGTGAGCTCTCGCACTTTCTGCCACGCATTGCTTGTAGTGGTAGCAGCGAGCGCGGCGACAACCTGTGCTATTGCAGTACCTGGCGCGCGCAGCCGCACTGTATGTAAGCTTGCGACGCTTGTGGAATGCTGGATCTCAACATCATCACTCCCCGTGAGTGCACGCACAGAGGCCGTCAGATTTGTGCTTAGACTTCCGAGAGACTGTCCAGCGTGAAACGTGGCCAGTACAATGGTCTGTGTGAGCATACTGTCGAAAATGTCAGTGTGTGCGTGGTCGAGTGAAAACACCAACAAACTATTCACACAGTCTGATGGCACCGAGGCCCCCACTCTTGAGCCATTGTTTGGACATGGCAAACAGGACTCCACAGTGCCCTGTCCCGCTGCTGGCCCGAAAGTTCCGACTGGGCACGGCAAGTCCATGTTCTCAATACAATAATGTCCCACTACACACTGTGTACAACTGCTGTTCTCGCGGAAAAAGCCAGGATCACATACACACGACTCCACTGTTTTGGAATGCGCGCCGATTGTGTGGCTGTGAGCCGGACACGGTATACAATCGCCACCTGTACTGTAGTAGTGCGGATTACAGCCACACCCCCCCTTCGCAATACGTACAAAATTCGGGCGCTGACAAAAGCATTCCATATCCCCGACGGCTCCAACAGAGCTACTCATTTCGTACGGGCAACGCCGCAGTGGCGTCTGTGCTACCGCATTACAATAGTATCCACTGATACACTCCACACATCCCCCCCCGGAGGCACTCGCGAAATATCCAGCCTCGCATACACACGTTTGCTTGTCTGCTGACACCACACGACGACTTCCACACGGTTCTCCCTTCTCAGTCGAGCCCACTGGACACGGTGTTTCCATTTTACATGACACACACTCTCCTCCCAACACAGATTCTATTGCATAGAACCCCGCGTCACATACACACTCCCCCGCTAGAATGCTCACAACATGACGACTGTTGTTACGGCACAGCAGCCGCTCATTGTCCAAAGCAGTGGAGAAATACAAAGTCCCTGTTTCTACACAAGCCCCGCCACCCTCATCATAATACCCAGCATTACATAGACACTGCCCTTTTTGATTACTGCCAACATTTTCTGTGGATGAAAACAGAGGACATGACAGACGCCCTCGTCCAGGCGGACAGTACATGCCTACAGGACACAGTTCACACCTCTGCGCATCGTGCATGAAGTATCCACCATCACACATGCAATCCTTTACTGACACGGCACCACGTGCAGGGACGGTGCCTGATGACCATGGTGGACACGAGTACGCCATCCCTGCCACACAAAATGTTTTATGGGCACACAGTACACAACTGTTATCACTGATGTTTCTGGCATATCCCACAGCACACAGCGCGAGGACGTGCTGTTGGAGCGACACGGCCACTGTCGAACACACCCCGTGTGTATCACACGACTGAGGCAACCCTTGTTGCGTTGAGTGAGTTCTTGCGCTATACACACACCCAGTCCCTTCACGTACACACACACCCAAGGACAGATAGAAGAATACCAGCCCTCCGAACTCTCTCCTCACGACAAGTTCACCCATCCTGCGTACAGCACCCGGTCCCGCGCTGTACGTATGGCCCAAGTGGAGCCAGGTTGAGTGCATCAAAGGCACCCATACACCTACAGTTGCACCGGATACCCCGCACATCGTGCCCACTGGCACTACTCGACATCCACGAACAAACAAAGTTGCGCTGTGATTTCCAATGCTAACATCTGCACACACCCCGTCCTTCCGAAACAGAATAGAAATTGGTGAAGTAGTCGAAAGGTTAATATTCCGTGTGGGAGTTGATATGTTGAAAGATAGTTCCACTTTCTTCTGAGTCTCTAAGTATTGGTCAGTGTAAAGGCATGATACTTGTACTTTGTTGGTCAGAAGTTCTTCCCGCTCTGTGGTGATATGGGTGACCTGCTGCGATTGACAATTTGTGGCCCCGTCCACAATTCTACATGTTGGTATGAAAAGTGTGCCAGTGATGTTCTGGACAGTGATATTGTGACAACCCTGTCCCTGCGTGACGTTGAAATTGCGCGCTTTGAAATTGATAAAACGGGTTGACCCCCCTTGCATGGACGCGGGAAGAGCTGTTGTCGTGGGAAGAGCTGTTGTCGTGGTCCTAGCATCCACACTTCCCAGATCAAGCGGTCTAAAGGAGGTGTTGCTGATGTCCAAACACGACACACTCATGCTCTCTAACCTGACAGTGGTGTCTCCATGATTATCAGGCGCTGAGTAGTCCGACACAATTGTCCGTGTGACACTGTGCTGCACTAATTGAGCCACGACCACCGCTCGTGCCGCTGGAAGTGACGACAACGTGTCAGTAACTGCACTTGGATTGAGAGTTAAGACGCTTTCCCCGGTTGAAGACTGCTTAGTTTCCACTAGACTCTGTGAATGCTCCTGAAACTCAACTTGGAATTTAATGCGGTGAACACGTGACTTGCTATGTTCAACTAGAATTACCACCACGGTGAATTTGTGCATATGAGAGGCAATCATGTCAAACATGAGCATTGTCACCTCCCCAAGGGGTGTTGTTGGTGATTGCAGTTGTAACCTGTGACACTTGGATACCTTGTCAATATTCGAACACACCAGTAACTCAAAGCCACGCGGGCTGCGGAGGTAGTCATAAGACAGCACAGCACCCAGCAATACAGACTCCTCTTCATCCGTGGGCAACCATTGCAAGAATGGTGTTTGTGCCCTAAAGTAAGTGCCCTGTAATCTTGGCTCACGGAGCCACACATTAGAACCTGTTTTCTCACACACAAAAGCATCATTGATGTTTGCAACTACCCTTTTGAAACGTCCCACAGTACACACACACGCATGAATATTGTCCGTGCCAACGCGCAGCGTCGTGGCAGCATATGGACACTGCTTTACTTTTGCTCCCGCACAATAATATCCAAGTGGACAAGGCGCACACCCAAGGTTACTCAGAAAGTGCTCGCCAGGCATACACCTGTTTGTAGACACAGACCTCGCCATGCACGAGCGATTGTCTGCTGCGCCTGGAAATTGTGTGAACTCGGTAACTTTGGAACAGTTTTGCGCTCCATGCGTCTGTCCTGGACAGAATTGCCCAGTCATACACCTTACACACTTTGTATCATCAGTACTACTGTCAACAACATAGAACCCTGCCCGACACACACACCCGTCCCCTGAATCCGTGCCCATTTGTCCCAATCCACAGTCCCGTGGTGGTGTATGTTGGACGCGCGTATTGGTGTACCGAGGACAGTCATAATTTGAACCACAAGAAATGCACTTGGTGTCGACAGCGCCAGACGCCAGTGATACCCGCCAAAGCCCTTTCTTACACGCACACAAATACAATACGCCAGACATGCCCTGCCGAAATATCGGATCTTGATCCAGGTCACAAACAATTCCAAGCGTGTGAGCAGCGGTGTGCGTCGGTACACAAATGCCATCCCAGTCAGACGGCAGTGGGAAAAACCTCGTGTATTGTAAGTTTGAACCACTAACCCACGATCCTAGACTCACAGGCTGCACCATCGTGGAAAGCCACCCCGGACGACAGTGCAATGATGTGCCAAGCAGAACTGTATTATTTTTGGCACAAACTATAGATACCACATCCGATGATGTGAACACCCAGTCCACCACACTTAACAAAAACACCACTGCCCCCCATATGACACATCTGCCCCCTGCCATACTCCCAAAGCCGTGGAATGGTCGGGTATGACAGAGTACGCTTTTATATATATGCATGTATATATACCCAGCCCTCCTGCATACCGGCGTCCACTACAAATGCGTGTGTGTTTTCTAATGGTATTAAGCTACGCCTCCATGGCACTGTGCATGAGCGAGACTGTGCGTCAATACGCCGCTCGTACCTGGCACAATCTGTCATGCCAGAAGTCCTCCTCTCGACATAACATTGTTTCCATACCAACACAATCCATACCAACACAATCCATACCAACACAATCCATACCAACACAATCCAATATACAACACATTATCTCAAAAGCATGTACACACAAACACTCCAATACAAAAGCCAACTTACTAGAACCACACACACTTGTCTCTGATAAGGGGATGTTTATTATTACACGTACAATTACCCGCTCGGACTAATATGTCTGATGGTACTGTTCCAGAATAGTCTCAACAAAGTTTTGTATATGGTATGAACAGTCCTGCCGCACACAAGGAAGACACCCCCCAGAATCATACGAGACATAACTGGAAACTGAAGTGCAAGCGCAAACTTGCATTTGCGACGATTCGTCACTGGTACTGTGCAAACTCTTGAGCTCCTGCAGTTGTTGTTGTGTTTGCATCACGACAGGCTGCGTGGAAGATGACATGAAATTCGTGCTCGCTTGTATGCACGAGTATTTTTTTTTTCCGAATACACCCCTATACCCACATACATAATCAAAATAAACCAAGACTCTATTCCAGAAGCATAAAAGGATCGGCGTATGTGTTCACATTTGACGGAACCTCGAGCAACCCTGCTGCATCTTGCGCCACTACCGCCTGGACTCCCACCGGCATGATAGAGAGGACGACATTGTCTTGCATTGAACAAAGATACATGAGCCATACACGGCGGTGCTTACTCATACCAGGATAAACCTGACACATAAGTGACGCATGTTCTTCGTGCTCCGCAGAACCTTGCAAGGGATCCATGGCCTTCCTCGTGTCGAGGATGCAAAACTGCCCAGTCCCTGTCTCGGCTATGTTTGGTGAAACTGCCCACCCACTGTACCGCATAGAAATAGGACCCCCATCAGTCTGCTTCGTCTCTTTCAAGTCTAACGGTTTCGGGAGCTGTTCACTCGCTGTGGTGAAGAATGCGTTCACAGCACCTGGCATATTGAACGTAGACTTGTCCTGTTGTGCTTTGAACATGGCCTGTTCATCCACTACAATAACACATTCGCCGTGTGCGCATCCAAACTTCTCACCACCCTTCTTCATCCAATACTCGTCATGTAAAATTACAATTCGCGCAACCCGAGCTTGCAAACACCATTGGTAGTAGTCGCGGATCCACGCCACGCTCGTGGCAGGTGTGAATACACCAGAGTGTAAATGCACAGCGAACTTCTTCCCCGCGTAAAGACTGTCCCCCGCTTGCATCTCAAGCAACAGTACATTGTCTTTGTGGATGCTCAGTGAGTGTTGATAATGCGCGTTACAGTCGTCCTTTAGGTCCACGATTATGAGCGGTTTCTCATTAACATCAGAAGTCCCTCCTTTGCGCACACTCTGCTGTACAAAGTCAATATCGCTCTTGCCTGTGCCAGTCACATGAGAGAGCGACATGAGCTTGTTGGTTTGCTCGTACACACTTTCCTTGTCAGTGTACTTGTAGAAAAAGTTATACAAACCATAAGTCGTGGGCTTGAGCGAAGGGATAGAGCGAATCTGTTTGATGGTGATTCCATACCCCTTCGCGCACTGGTCGGCGGATCGCACTCGCAGCGACATAATTGCCAGCGAAAACTCATGGAGCTCACCCTCCGTGTGGCTATTCTCCATAACAGATACCTTCTGGTCATCAAAGATGAAAGCACTCATAGGCGTGCCCGGGTAAATAGCACCAATGAGATCTGTCGCTTTACCACGAGCCTTGGTTTTAAGTGCTGGCTTGGGGTGCATCTCGTAAGATCTATACACACTCACGTCCTCTGTTTTCCCACCCATCATCACAGGTTGTATACTGTTCATAAGGACAGGCTTGTCAATGTACTTGCCATCCTTGTCCGTGTAAACCCGTTGGTTTGTAGGGGTATCCTTTGGCTGTTACACAAATACAAAAAAAAGTCAAAACAAACTCCACCTCACACACACTCTCGTGATGAAACGCTTTGAATACAATACAGTTTATATTTTCATCACTACTCTTACCTCATATGGTGTGCTCGAGAAACCTGCCTTCAATGCTTTCAATATGACAAAATTCATCACCATAAAGTCATTTCCCTTCTCCTTATTGGTTTCAGACGACTTTTTCGCATTGCTTGTCATCATCACCAAAAACTGCCCCTGCGGATCATCTGTCACGTTAAGCACACTCAGACCACGGGCAGCGAGTGTTGCTGAACTCCCCGCCATTCCCCGCGCCACGCTGTCCATTCCCATTGCAACCCCACCCTCCCCTGATGATGGGATGGCGATGGGTGCTACCACATCCACACCCGATTTGTCGTGCTTGTGTTTTTTTGCTTCTTTACCCTCGACTGAAGGGAACATCCGCTTCTTTGGTTCATCCGCAGTAGAAGACATAACTGACACTCAAGCAGTATGTTGTTAGTGCTGCTGTTGCAAACCAACACGTGTCTTTATTGTATATGGGTTTGTATTTTTTGCAATTTATTTATCCGATAAAACAGAACATACCAACCCTCAATTGGTAACCTCAGATCCAAAACTCAAACACAACCCATCAGAATAAATAATGAATATCAATAACGTCAACCTTCAAACTGATTGTTGGAATCTCACGATAAACAAACATTGGGTTGGTAAGTTCAGATCCAAACCTCAAACCCAATGCATATACAATGAATATCAACAAGACAAAAAACGCAAAACGTGAACCTTCAAACTGATTGTTGGGATCTCACGACAAATTCAACCCTGAGTTGGAAGGTCCAAATTCAAACCAGAGACCCTTCACCAACAGGCTAGACCACAAATATCAACAAGACAAAAAACGCAAAACGTGAACCTTCAAACTTATTGTTGGGATCTCACGACAAATTCAACCCTGAGTTGGAAGGTCCAAATTCAAACCAGAGACCCTTCACCAACAGGCCATACCACAAATATCAACAAGACAAAAAACGCAAAACGTGAACCTTCAAACTTA
>Ga0209384_1001442_pt1 | contig 12428 bp, 15 predicted proteins | sample CoawatmetaG05DNA_FD_187511 | JGI IMG/M metagenome (GOLD analysis project Ga0209384, IMG submission 187511) | Marine microbial communities from the West Antarctic Peninsula - Coastal water metaG058-DNA (SPAdes) (version 2) | ecosystem: Environmental > Aquatic > Marine > Coastal ... | reverse complement strand
TCTCTTTAATCCTTTATTAATATATGTATACTGTTCTTAAAGGTATTATAAGGGAGTGAAGGGAATATAGCAACATCAATATTCATAATGCTGGGGTCGGTGGTTCAAGTCCACCCATAACCACCAAGTAACATAAGGCTTTAAGCCATTTCACTTTAATTAAAATAATGCTCGGGGCTACACTGGGGCTACACTAGAATTATTTAGATAATAACTAATTAATAAGTAATCCTACATAAGTCATTGATTTAACAATAATAATATTATCTATATTCCATATAGGTAGAAAAATCTACCATCCTTCGCATATATATACTGACTTTGAAGGGTACGGGGGGAGGCTCATTGTACTCGGCTTTATATATATTATATGTCCCTCACAGATGAAACAAAATTTGTTCTTTAATAAAAGTTGTTATACAATAACTATATGAAAAAACTAATCATAATTTTATTCATCTCTCTTGGCTTAATTACAACCTCTTTTGGTGCTAATCTTGATGCTTGGACCAATGATAATCTTTGTGGATGGATGGAGTCATCAGCAACTCCTCAATATATGATAGATGAAGTTGCTTCTAGAAATATATCTTGTAATCGTGGTATTGAAGTTCAAAAATTATCTTCAAATGAAGATATTGCTGAGCATACTAATGCTGATGACCATCAAGCTGGTACTATAAAAACCGAGAATGGAACCGTATTTCCTGTTGCTGAGCATACTAATGCTGATGACCATCAAGCTGGTACTATAAAAACCGAGAATGGAACCGTATTTCCTGTTGCTGAGCATACTAATGCCGATGACCATCAAGCTGGTACTATAAAAACCGAGAATGGAACCGTATTTCCTGTTGCTGAGCATACTAATGCCGATGACCATCAAGCTGGCACTACACAAACAGAGCATGGAACCCAGTTTCCTTCTCCAGAATTTACCCATGTTAACTCTGACGACCACGATAGTGGCAATTCTAGCTCTAGTTCTAGCTCTAGTTCTAGCTCTAGTTCTAGCTCTAGTTCTAGCTCTAGTTCTAGCTCTAGCTCTAGTTCTAGCTCTAGTTCAGATGAAAGCCATGAGCATGTTGCGTGTGAAGGTTGTGATGCTTAATTTAGTGTGGAGTCATATCATGGCACTGTTTAAGATTTCTTGCACTTAGAAATATAACCACTAAACTATCCCTTATTATGCCAACTATTAGTTTTTTCATTTTGATTTTTTGGCATATCATTTGTATCTAATCTTGGCATTATAAATCTTGTATTTTTACTTGTTGTTGCAATATCAACTTCAGTAGTGACTGCCAACTTGCAGCCTCTTTCTTCAAGCATTTTAATTGACTGGTCATCGTATGAACCATAAGGATAACAAGCAGTCCAATTATTCATATCTACGCCTATCTTTTCTAAAAAATTGATAGATAAGTCTAATTCTTGGCTCATTTCTTCTTTGTTTAAGCTATTCCACCAATAGTGGTTATAACCATGGTTACCAATATGATGACCACTTCTTAACATATGTTTTAGTTGTTCTTCATTCATATAAAGCTCTCTACTAAAAGCATTTTCACTCATGCCAATATATTTTTCAAAGAGCATACTAACAATTTTAATTCTCAATTCCTCTGATAGCTCCACTTGAAGTAATCGTTTGATAAATATCACATCTTTCGTATCCAGACGACTTGCTTGAGCCAGCTTTTTATAGTAATAGTCAAAGTCTTCAAGCTGGTATTCTTTTTGATAAACTCTAACCAATTCTTTCAAGTCGTTAACTAAATCTAATTTATCTTCAACAGAAGCTAGAATGAAATGAATTTTATTTACATCCAATACGGTATGCTCTGTAATAGCTTTGGATGGTGTATAAAAACTACCCTGAAGTTTATACTTATCTAGAATAGGAAATACATTGTTATAGTGGTCGGAGTAAGCATCATCAAATGTTAATAATACAGATTTATCTGGTATCTTTACTTGATTATCAATACTATAGGTAACCTCTTCCATAGTAATAATATGATAATGCTTTCGCATATAATTAATTTGTTCTTTAAATAGATTAATGTCTAAACCCTTGATATCTGGGTATCTTGAGTTTTTTAAATCTCTCACATAGTGATACATTACTATTGTTAAATTATTCATAATTATATCCTCGTATGTTTAACTTGGTCTATCCTGGTCACCATCTGCTTTACATATTCTTAGTTTATTAATTTCTTTAGTATCCGCCATAAAATTTATTTTTATATTTTCTTGAATAAAAGGAGAAAAATAATTTGGGGCAATGATTTCATCTGATTCTAAATTTATTTTTCTAAAGCCTGCTTTGCTTAAAGTTTCTTCATTAAATCCATAACACATAAAATCTATATACTCATAATCTTTATCTATAACTATTTGATATAAGTATTTAGAAACATACACAATATCATTTTCATCTCCTATGTAGTCCATAATTCTTAAAATACTACTATCCCCTACCTTAACCTCCCTTGTAACAATTAGAGAGTTTAGAAGGCTTTCTTCGTAGACACCATAAGTTTTATACTTATAAACAGGATGGTTGAAATATCTTTTGACAAAATAGTTTTTGTCTTTATGTGGGATAAATTGATTTTTGTCAAAATCAAAATCAAAATCAACTTTATTTAATTCTATTAATTGGTATTGATTGTCTTCAATAAAGTTTATTTTTTTTAAAGTGTTGTTATCTTCAATTTTAAGAATATTAAAAATCTCAATATTGCTATTTGTAATAATATATTGGTCTAAATAATTTGTATAGATACCAAGATAAGTATATATTCCAATGGTATCAGTATTAATACCAACACACGTTAATATGTTGTATTCTTTAGATTCTCTCAAATATTGTAGTAATTCTATTCCAAGCATTGGGTGTTTGTCATGTTTAATTACTTTCCAAACTGCAGCCCAAATATCATTAGTGTCTTTAGAAGATTTAATAAATCCCAATATTCCATAAATATTATTTTCATTATCAGTAGCTATCACAAAATTAATTCTCTTTGTATCCTGATAATCGTATAAAAACAACTCTCTGTCTTTACTTAGAATGTGGTTTTCCTTCCAGTGTGTATCTATAAATTTCATAATACTATTCGTATTATCCATAGTTGCAAATTTTATCAATGGCACTAAAAAATACTCCCACCAGTTACTGGTATATTAATTCCATTTATATAATCCGACTCCTTAGAAATCAACATTTTAATAATAGGTGCTATATCGTCAACTGTTGCATTTCTTTTGAGCGGGTGATTATAAGCATTTAATTCAACAAATTTTTCATTTATATTATCTAAAAACTTTGTGTCTATCATTGATGGAGATATTGCATTTATCTGAATATTTTTATCTGAATATTCACTTGCTAATGCTTTAACCAGCCCAAGCAGAGCATATTTAATGGTGGTGTAATGAGTCAAGGCTTTTGGCGGAACACCCAGAACATAGCTTGAAAGCATTATTATGACTTTACCTTTTCTTAATTTTGCCATTTTTGGTAAAAATCTATTCAAAATTAAAACTGCTGATTTAAGGCTAATATTAATATCTTTTTCGAAATCACTCCAAGAAACGTCCTTAAATCTAATATTTTCAACTTTATTAGCGGCTAAATGGATAATTTTATTTGGAACTCCATAATCGAATTCTATTACATCTAATAACTTATTAATTTCATCTTCTTTTGATAAATCAGCCTTTAATGTAACTAGTTCATTGTTAATATTTTTTGACAATTCTAATAGTTTCCGATTGGAACTATTGTAGTGAGCTATAATCAAAGCTTCATCACTCATATTTTTAATTAAATTTAATCCTAAATCTGATGATGCACCAATAATTAATATAATATCTTTACTCATCTAAAACTCCAGTCTTTATAGTGGCTTTTGAAACTTTCTCATTATTTTGATTGGTGATAAAGGCTTTTATCTCAATCTGTTTATAAGCTTCATTTATGTAGCTAACTTTTCCAGATATTTTTAACGCATCACCAATATATACTGGCTTAGAAAACTGAATATCTATGCCTTGTAAAATGCAATATTTCCCAGGAAGATAAACGCCAACTAATGTTGAATAAAATGAAGAGGTGAGTAATCCATAAACCACTCTATTAGGGAAGCCCTTTTTTTTGGCATAATTACTATCAACATGTAAAGGGTTTATGTCATTAGAAATATCCAAAAATTTATCCATCTTGGAGGCATCTATTTTCACTTCAAATGATTCTCCAAGCCCAATTTCTATATCTGAAAACTTATATTCATTCATATGTTTATTTTAGTTTTTTCACCATTAAATCAATCATAGAGCCTACATCTTTTAATGCCATTAACTCCTCTAAAGCAAATCTAATTTCAAACTCTTTTTCAATAGCGCTCACTAAATTAATATGATTTAAACTATCCCATTCTTCAACATCATCTGATCTTGTTTTATCTTCAATAACCATATCCTCTTCATCAAATATATCTCTAAATATATCTTGAACACCATCAAATAACATCTCTCTAGTCATTTTCAACCCCTATAAATTTGTTTTTTATTTCGTAATTTTTAATATCAAGCTTCCAAACAGCGTCTTCATCATTTTGCTCTAGTAAATTAAAGCCAAATTTTTCATATAAATCAGAAACTATGCTGTTCTTAGCGCTTTTATAATAGTAACCAATTATTTCAGATACATCTTGGTCTTTGCATTTGCTAACTAATTCATCGAGCATAGCAAATTCCATATTTCTTTTTAGAACCCTACAACTCATAAGCCATAAATCTATATGACAAGTTCTATTTTCAACCCTTCCAATAGATACAGCTATCAAACCATTGTCTCCATATTTGTCAGTTAATTTTCCATAAACTTTAATATACTCATCACCTAAAGTAATAGTATCAATCTCCCCAGTTGTATATCTTTTTGTGGTTAAGTTAAATTGATTAGTTTTATTTATAAGTTGTGTAATTCTATCTAGATAGACTGATGAAAAAGATTTAATTTCAGCAGTCATATCAAGTGAAACTAAAAACTCATCATAAGACTTAAACGTAGCTTGCTTATTAATTCTTTTTTTATTATCTTTATAATATTGACTTCTATTTAAGTCATCATCAGCTATCGATATTGGCTCAAAATACCCATTTCTATCAATATGCGCTATAAATTCAACTACATCACTCCCTACATTTGGAACTGACACGCTTGGAATTCGTGAAAAAACAATATCTCTTTCAACTGGGTTATCATCTATAAATACTAAGCTATCAACCGCTATATTTATTGATTTTGCTATATCTAAAATATTTTGATTTTTTGGATTCCAATTAGCTTTAAATGAAGTGAAATCATCAAATTTTAAAATACTTTCTGGATGACTAAAACCTTCTTTAGCATTCTCAAAATCATTTTTAGAACAGATAGCAAGAGTGACACCTCTATCTTTTAATTCTTTGACATATTTTTGGAATACTGTATAACTCTCAGAGATTGCCGTTTCAGTGCCTATATGAATTCTATCAAGTCCATCATCCCCAATGACACCTCCCCAACAAGTGTTATCAAGGTCAAGAACTAAGCACTTTTTAGACCTTCCAAAAATAGAGCTAATTATCTTACTAATATTAAAAGCCAGCTCTGGAATTGATTCCATGCTTATGGCATATTTCGCCTGATACCATAATGATTTGTCAAACCAATATCTTAAGCCAATATATGAGGATAAATAATTAATATCATTAATGTATAGATTTTTCATCTTTCTCGCATTGAGTGAGAACTCATTATTTAACTTATTGATAAAGTAAGTCTTACCATGAATATCATAACAATCAAGATTGCCTAAGCCTCTATCTTCTGTGTAATCAAAATTATTTTGGATAATGGCACAATCAAATTTTGATAAAGAGTTCCAGATTGACTTATATCTTTGTAACTCATTGCTTAAAAGTATAGCCACATCTTCAGGAGTGTCCTTTAATTCTGGATACTTTATGATATTTTGATTAGTTATGTGTATGTAAATAATGTCTGGACTAAACTTATCTAATTCATTACTTCCAAATAAAGCATCCTCATAATACTTATTATATTCAGACTCATAAAACTTTGGTTTAATCCCATTTTTCAGTAAAAAAATCTCTAGTATATTTTTTATTTCTGAAGTAGTAGAGCCACCTAAAATAGCAATATTTTTTGCTATAAAATTTCCATTAAGCAATAAATCTTTTTTTATTGATTTCTTTTTTCTAAGAATTTTATTTATATCTAAAGGGTACTCAAGGTTTGTCAAAAAAAGCTCCATCTTAAGGAATCACGCTATTAATATTAATATTAATATTCCACTATTATAATCAAATGTCCTTGTCGGTATTTATCTATGTTGAAGCGTTCAAGACTGATTTTAAAAGAGTAATTTTTGTAAGATAATTAATGTAGCAGGTTTTTTCTTCTCCTAAGTTACTTAAAACTACTGCTATCCTCCCTCATCCATCAAACGAAGTTTGGACTTTAGTTCAAGTTAAATTTCAAAATAACGAAACTAAGTGGCTTAGAGTGACAGAAGCTAAACTAAAAATTGTTTCAAAGGTCGACCCTGTTCAGGACTTTGAAGATACCTCAAGTGAACAGGAAGAACCAAAGTCTGATACTGATAAACTTGAAGACCACATTAATGAATTAGAACGAAATGCTAGATTAGAAGATGAAAAACAAAATCGAGAAAAAAGTAAGCGTAATGACATTTTGATTTTGATTGTTATTGGTGGCCCCTTTTATGTTTTGGATTGAAGCATTTGGAACTTGTCTTGATTGCTAATGAACTTCAACTAACCTTTATCTAATAAACTCCTAATCTCCATTTAGTCTTCATATTTAATGCTTAAAATTGATACTATGAATAATAAAATACCCTGCTTATTTATAGGATTACTTACCTCCTTAAGTGCTAATTCCAATTACCTAAGTGACTGGTCTAATGATGATCTGTGTGGATGGATGGAGTCAACTTCAGTACCTGAATATATTCTAGATGAAGTAGATAAAAGAGAAATATTATGCTCTGGAGGTATTGAAGTTTCGACCTTGCCAGAATCTGATTCTAATGAGAGTACAAATGGAACTGCCTTTCCTTCTCCTGATCCATCATTAATTACAAAAGCCATACCTGATAAAAAGTCAGCCTATTCATATTAAAGAATTATAAGTTAGACTAAATAATCCCTCACATAATTGAGAGAATATTTATTTTAATTAGCTTGTCTAAACAAATTCCTAATCTTCACCTTTCATTTTTACTTATTATTTATAATTAGGTTTATGATAAAAAAATTTCTATTTCTATTTCTGTTTTTAAGTAGTCTAATAAGTATTTCACATGCAAATTATTTAGATGATTGGACTAATGAGGACCTCTGTAGATGGATGGATGCAGAAATAATTCCTGAGCATATTTCAGACGAGATGTATGTGAGAAATATAATATGCTTTAATGATTTTGAGATTATTGAGCCTATAACTAAAGCGACCTATCTTCCTGAAAATGGAACTGTTTTCCCTTCACCTAAGCATTCTGCAAATGTAAAGACTACTAACAGGCTTACTTTTAGAATCAACTATAAAATAACTCTATGAAGAAAAGACTACTATGAGTTGGTGGACATCAGTTTTAGGCGGGGCGCTAGGTTATATGATTGGTGGGCCTTTAGGGGCCATGCTTGGAATAGCATTCGCAGGTAATTTTTCTAAAGGCAAGTCTAATTTTCGTGGCTCTGCTAAAGATTACCAGCCTGGTGACCAGCAGCGTGTTCAAGCAGCATTTTTTAGTAGTGTATTTTCAGTTATGGGTTATATTGCCAAAGTAGATGGCAAGGTATCAAAGTCTGAAATTCTCCTAGCTCAGCAAGTTATGCAGCAAATGCACCTATCAGAAGATATGCAAAAAGCTGCTAAAGATTTGTTTAACCAAGGTAAAAACAAGGACTTTAATCTTGATGAGGTGCTAGATCAGTTTCGAACTGAATGTCATAGACGCACTCATTTAGTACGTATGTTTTTAGAAATTCAAATCCAAGCCACTTATGCCGATGGTATTTTGGATGATAAAGAACATGATGCACTTAAATATATTGCTCAAAAACTACACTTTCCTATCCATGAGCTAAAAAGTTTGATTCAGCAGTTTTCTGCTACTAGTATTAACACCAATCAACTAACAGTTGAAGATGCTTACTTGATATTGGGCGCAGATAAAAGTCTAACTGATAAAAATCTGAAACGAGCTTATCGGAGATTATTAGCTCAGCATCATCCAGATAAACTTGTTGCTAAAGGCTTGCCAGAAGAAATGATCAAACTAGCTAATAAAAAAACCAAAGAAATTATTAGGGCTTATGAACTCATTAAAAAGCACCGTGGTATGAAATAATTAAGTTGTAACTAATATTAATCCTATGGGGTTAAGCATTGTTATTGGCTATATATAATACTTTCTTCATTTATCACAGAGGGATTTGGGCTTTATAGGTTTAATTGATATATAAACCTTGAATTAAGAAAATGATAATAGTAATAATTCTAACTTTTTCTTTATCTGATAACTTTTTTGCAGCACTTGATAGATAATAGGAATAGGCTTAAAAATAATTTTGTCAATCAGATTGACCTAAAGTATATAATCTATTTTAATTTAACGAATTTATAGAAAAGAGCTGACTTCTTTGATTACTAGTTGCCTCTAGTAAATTTAATTGAATATTATTCTCAAACAGATTTTTTAAGTTAATAGTCAGTATTGAACATAATACATAGATAGTTTGAATGACTTCTAGCAAATAGCTTAAAGAAGTTTAGAACTCAAGAATTCAACTGCAGCAACTGCTGAGATAATAGAGTGCCTAGATTAACTAAGCTCAAAATGGAGTATTTTAGAAGTAATAGTTAAGGAGTTTAGTAATGGAACATATTAAGTGTGATCAATGTGGCGCTAACGACCATGAGAAGGTTGCGCAGCAGACTGATTTAATACATAACACTACTACTGAGGTTTTTATAGTAGTTCGTTGTTTACAATGTGGTCTTCACTATACCAATCCTAGACCTAATCCTCAAGAAATTGAAAAATATTATTCTATAAGTTATGGTTTTCATAGAACTAGTGGCTTGATATCAGCTTTAAAGGGAAGCTTTTTAGAAAATTTTAGAGATTGGTTAGCTAATTTTCCACTTTCTATTTACTTGTCTTTTATCCCTTTTTACTCAAGATTTTTAGCAAAAAGTGTGAAACCTAAAATTGAAGATCCAGTATTAAAATATGTAGAAAAAAATAGTAAAAAATCCTTTCTTGATATCGGTTGTGGCTCGGGAAAATCAGCCCATTTTTGGGGCCCATCTGGCTCACTGATGAGATATAAAAAATCATTTGATGTTTATGGAGTTGAGCCAAACATAGAGTCTAGAAACTTTTTAAATTCAAAAGGAATTACTTGTTGGGAGCATATAAATGAAATAGAAAAAGAGCATAAATTTAATCTAATTAGAATGAATTGGTCACTAGAACATGTCCACTCACCTCGAGAGTATTTTATGTTCATTTCAGACCATTTGAGTTCTGGTGGTAAGGCTTTCATCATGGTTCCTAATAACGAAGGCCTCCTGTATAAATTAAATCAAAACTGTCTTGAGTTGCCGGTGCACCTTTATCATTTTTCTAAGCAGGATATAAAAAAATATGCACAAACTTTTGATTTAGAAATTGATGATTTCATAACTTTTTCATATCCAGAAATGTATCAGGTGGCTGCAACAAATGGATTCATTTCAGAAAAGTTTCGTTTGGCAGCTAGTTTGGCTAAAGCTCACAAGTCAATGGACTTTATAGAGGCTATTGATGATATGGGTTGGGGTACTGATATGATAGTATCTCTTAAAAAAACTACCTTATAAGCTGAAAAAAATTAGTACACTAAAGCTTGGAGAAAGTTTTTTTTAACACTGAATAAATTCAGTTACTCTGATATGCCATTAAAAAACTTAATATTATTTGATCATGAAATATAATAAAGTAAGAATGATAATAATACAGCTTATGTTAGTTGCTGTAAAAACTATATTTGTAGTTATTAAACTTCCCTTATTTCTTTTCTTCTATTTATCAGGTTTTATTAAAAGAGATAATGAAAAATGGGTCTTCTCGTCATGGGAGGGAAAATATTTCCGAGGTAATTGCAAATATTTCTTTGAATATGTGTCTCAAAGAAAATATGTAAATGCAATTTGGCTAACAAAATCTTATAAATTATATAAGGCATTAAAGAAAGATAATATTAATGTGTTATATATGTTTTCTCCCCAAGGAATTTATGCGTTGAGTAAGGCTAAAAATGTATTTGTCTCTCATGGTGTTCTTGATGTATTACCTTATTTTGTTAGAGGTGCGAATATTGTAAGTTTAGGTCATGTTGTAAGCCCTATTAAAATGAACTCTGTTACTGAAGCAGCAATGAAATTACCATTTATTCATAAAGTTAAACTTTACGTGACTGATCCATATTCACATATGAATTTAATAACCTACGAAGTTGTCTCTTCTTGCTTCACTCGAAATTCAGTTATGTTTATGCGTAATACGAAAAATAATAGAAATCGTATTTTGACTTTAGGACTTCCTAAAACTGACTATCAACTGAGTATATCAAAAACTTGTCGCTCAAAAATATTTAATAATGTATTGAGTACTATTGTTCCTGATAGCCTTTCTGATCAAAAAATTATTCTCTTTTTGCCAACCTGGAGAGATGATGTAAGTTTTAGTATTTTTAATGAAGGGTTTGATAGCATTCGTTTGAATAATGTTTTAACTGAAACTCAATCAATCTTATTGATAAATTTTCATCCATTTGATAAATCTTCAAAACTAATGAATAATCTTGCAAAGACTGAACCACGTATTTTTTTGACTTCAGTTGGCGGAGATAATATTACAAATTTGTTATGTTCAGCAGATATTTTTATTACTGATTATTCGTCTTTGTATTCCGATTTTTTGCTTTATGACAGACCAATGATTTTTGCAAAATTTTCACATAAAGATTATATTAAAGAAAGGAGTTTAAAGTTTAATTATGATACCTTGCCAGGAGAGAAAGTATTAAATTGGTATCAGCTGGAGGATGCCATAAAAAATGAAATGGTAATGAAAGAAGATAAATATTCCACTAATAGAAAAAAATTGAGGCAACTCATTTATGACGGAAATGATGATGGTTTGTCAAGCTTTAGAATTTACAAGTACTTTCTTGACTTAAATAGAACTGGTCCAAGAATTCATTAGCAGCGTAATCTCTAAATAATAAGATAATAAAATGCTGCGAGGAAAAAAATCTTTCATACATTCTACTAACGGTCTAAAAGTCACAGATGATGAAATATATATATTGGTAATGCTCTATACCTATCAACATAAAAGTATTGATTTTCTAGCTCGGAAATTTAATATTAGCTCTCCAGTAGCTAAAGAAATTATAATTAGAAGTCGTTTTGGCCTTGCATGTGGTTAAGATAAGTACACTACCTCTAATTATTTTTATTCTTGCAAGCCAAGTTTATGCCAATCAAAGTACTTTATTCCTTGATGGATTAAAAGGAGTTATCAGGATTGATTACTTAGATGGAAGTTCTTACGAAGGGCAAGTTGAAGAATGCTTAATTAAACTAACTAAAATAAACTGTATGTCAGGTATGGGAGTCTATGATTTTAAAGCTGGCTCAAAATATTTTGGAAGTTTTAAAAGTAATAAGCCTAATGGTAATGGTTTATTCATTCATCTAGATGGCCAAACTTATGAAGGTAACTTTAAAGATGGTGCAATTAATGGAAAAGGCATCATGACCTATCCAGATGGCCAGAGGTATGATGGTGATTACATTAATAATATGCGTCATGGAAAAGGCATCATGAGCTATCCAGATGGCCGGAAGTATGACGGTGATTATAAAAATAATATGCGTAATGGTTATGGCGTTATGACCTATCAAGATAGAGGGAAGTATGAAGAAGGGAGTAGTTATGAAGGTGAATGGCTAGATGACAAGCGACATGGTCAAGGCATTATGATTTATTCGAATGATGGTAGGCGCTTGAAAGGGGAGTTTAAAGATAATGTTTTTATTAGTATCTAGTTTTTTGAGAATTCTTACTAACTATAATTAGAATTCTTATGATAATTTGGAGATGAGTTTGTGGACTTAAAGATTATATATTTTGATTTACCTTTTTGGCGTGCTGAAATATCAAGACTGCCTTTATTTATTGCAAATATAAAATTTGATGATGTCAGGCCTAGTGGTGATGATTGGGATTATGCCAAAGAGAATGGGAAAATGAAAGACGGCACGATAA